>C687J35504_10000258_pt1 | contig 39659 bp, 38 predicted proteins | sample RifCSPhighO2_02_FD_35504 | JGI IMG/M metagenome (IMG submission 35504) | reverse complement strand
ACCCGGCAATTGTGAAATATCAAAAACTCTCCTTTATGGAAAGTTTTTGATATTTTGCGTATTTGTTTTGGGTAGGGACTCGAACCTGGGAAGGGGCGTTGGGGGAACACTTGTTCCCCCAAGGTGGAAGCAGTGAGAGAAACGAGCGTTGAAACCGCAAGGTTTCAAGGAGGAGTGATAGCGACGACGGGTTCTAGGAGCGAAGCGACGGAGTCCCTACCCGGCAGCCAAAACAAAAACCGCTAAAATTAGCGGTTTTTGTTTTACAGGGAGCTGGGACGTTAGAAGTTTTTGTGATAGTATTATCTTATGAAAAAAGATGCTCAAAATAATACCTTAACTGCCCTTAAGGGGGTTAGGATTGGCCATTCTACGCATCCAGAATTATTAACTGGATGCACCGTAGTTTTATTTCAAAGAGATTTACCTGTTGCATATAAATCTTACGGGGGCGCTCCAGGAACTATTGCAACTGAAAATCTTCAAAATGGAAAGGAATACACTACAAGAGATGGACTATTTATAGCAGGAGGAAGCTTAAATGGACTTTCGGCTTCAACAACCATAACACGAGATTTAATTAAACAGGGAATAGGTTTAAAAGTGGGAAAAACTATAATGCCCGCTGTTAGTGGTGCTATAATTTGGGACTTATCTATGGGGAAATATCAATTTGACCCAGAATTTGGCGCAGAAGCTTTAAAAAATATTTCTGATATTCCGGTAAAAAATGGAAATGTTGGTGCTGGAACAGGTGCTTCTGTTGGCAAATTTCAGTATTTGAATAAAGGTATAGAAAGTGGAGCTATGAAGGCGGGGGTTGGCTCTGCAAGAATAAATTTGAATAAGAATATTATGGTTTGTGCCTTGTCTGTAGTTAACGCATTGGGCAATGTAGTAAATTCAGACGGGACTATATTAGCTGGCAATAGAGATGAGAATGAAAAATTTAAAAGTTTTAGTGATACTATAGAACTTGCGACAGGAGATAGGGGAATGAACACAACCATATCTATAGTTGGCTTAAATGTTAACTTAAAAAATAGAGAGAATTATGAAAAAGTTGCTCATATGGCAGCACAGGGACAAGTTAGAGCAATAAATCCTGTGCAAACATCACTGGACGGAGATACGGTATTTGTATTTTCCAATGAAGAATACGAAGGTATTTTAAATGAAAAAGGGAAACTTTTTGAAACTCCAAAATGGCCTGGGTTTAGAGTAGATGTGGTTGGACAAGTAGCTGCTCAAGCGGTTCGGGAAAGTATATATAATGCGTGTTTGGAAGCAGAAAGCATTAAACTCGAAGGCGCTTACGGGGGAGTAATACCATCTGTGCGAGATTATTAATCTTACCAATTCTTAACAAAGCTAAACCTTGGATTGCCAAAACTCTACATAATAGCGGTTCTAACTTCGTTTAAGGCCCGCAACAACATCGTTTTAGGTTCTGTGACCTAGATAGGTTATTAAACAGCAAAAATAAAAAGCGCCAATTTTGGTGCTTTTTGGGATTTTTTTTAAATTTTATATCTTAAACTACTCGTACTCATTTAAAGTTTTTTTGTTTTTAATGGAACTGGGATATTGGATTTTTTTGTGATATGTTGTGTTTAATGGAAAAAAATAACACAACAACAACAAATAACCTAAACGTTTACATAGCAACCTTGCCCAGATCAGGGTCGACTATTTTGGGGTTAATGCTTAACCAACATCCAAGCATAACTCATATGGGCGAATCTTCTTATTGGGGGAAATTAGAAGCACCTCCAATTAGATGCTCGTGCGGATTATTATCTACCTGTCCTTTTATTTTAGATATATATAATAAAATGCTTGGTGATCCAAATATAAAATCTATTTATAATGTGTGTGCTGCTATAGATAAGTTACAAGAACCCAATAAGGTTTACCATTCTGATAGTTTGCCCAATTATAGGACAAAGGTTTTGAANCATAATCAATTTAAAAAAGAGCTTAAAAGAGCCGTCATCGGTTTAGACAGACTTGCACAAATATATAGAAACAAAACAAATAAATCAATGGTTGTAGATAATACAAAATGTGTAGAAATTGCAGAAGAGTTAGTTAAACAAAAAAAATGGAAAGTTATAATTATGCTACGTGACCCTCGCGGAATAGCTTTTTCTAACAAGGAGTCGGGTAAAAGAAAAAAAGTTCCTCGTTCAGTTATAAGTAAAATACCAATATTTATTAATTTTATGGATAAGGTTAAAAAATTATCCAAAGAACGCGATACATTAGTAGTTTCGTACGAAAATTTGTGTGAAAACACCAAAGAAACTCTCGATCGCATTTGTAATTTTTTAAGTATTCCATATGAAGAGGATATGTTAAAATTTAACCAAAACAGGGGACACCTTTTTATGGGAAATAGATTATTGTTCAACGAAAATTTAGATACAAAACTNAAACAAGATAATGCTTGGAAAAATGGACTGAATAAAAAAGAACTAGGTTTAATAGAAGGGAATATAAATTTGGTAAATTTATATAAAGAATTTAACTATTTTAAATAAANTATGGCAAATCCAAAAGTTTTTTCTTTTAACGCTCAAAAAGTTAGATTTAAAAAAACATCTGAGGGAATGGATTTTGTTGAGAAGGTTACTACAAAAAAAGAATTTAAAAACATATATACTGCCGAAAAGTATTTGATCAAACATCCGATAAGCATAAAGATAAGACAGAAACCAGTAAATGTGCGACCGGCGAAAGTGCTAGATTGGGATGGCAAAAACAATTTATTAAAGTTAGAGCTGTGCAAAGGTTTTAACCTAGAATCTGAGTTTAAAAAACAGAATTTTTTTAATAGAGTTGAACTTTTGAAATTAATAAAAAGCTTATTTTTAGAGGTTCGTCGTACTGGGTTTTTGTGGGGAGATTTTGCTCCCCGTAATATGATTTATAATTTTAAGAAAAATGAAATATGTATATTCGATTTTGAAAAAAATACAAAATTTTTAAACAGAGTGGCAAATGATGCTGAATTTTCTCGTTTTGTTCACCATTATTCCATGGAAGAATTTGCTTGTTTGTTGTTTCCCAAAGAACAACGAAAATTGTTTGATGACTTAAATTTAAAAAAAGAAGTTGGAATAATTAATACAAGCGATATAAATAGTACTCGCAAGAAAGCTCTTTTGGGACTTTTATTTGGAGAAAAACATACTTATACTTTAGATAAGGTGGTGAAAGTGGAGAATATTATGCGTGATATAGCAACCCCTATTAAAATTAACTCTAAAATTGTCTATCCAATGGAATTAATTGAACAAATTGTAAAACAAAGTAATGTAGATAATTATGCTAGATTAGCAAAGGTATTGTTTAACGAAAAAGACAAGGAAAAATATGAAATACTTAAATACTTTAAATAAGCCACCAATTAGAAAGTGGTTCGGGGGGACGAATTTAATAATACTTAAAACTCCTAAACTGCGTCTTAGATTAAGTAAAAATCACCGCAAACCAAAAAGTGCGTTTTTGTTTATTCAGTATTTAGACTCTATAGATTTAGGGGGTAGTTTTTTAGATGTGGGAACAGGAGATTCTGGCATATTAGCATATTACGCAAATGCACGTGGAGTAAAAAAAGTGACGGCATGTGATAAAAGTGTTTCATCTCTGGCTAAAGCCCAAGAGGTTTCCAAAAGAGCAGAAAATATTAGGTGGTGCGTTAGCGATGTTTTTAGCGGAGTGAAAGATGGTTTTGATATTATCGTAAGCAATGCCGCACAAATGCCCATGCCACAGGAGGAGCACATTGCAGATTACGGAGGTGTAGATGGCAGAGATATGGTTATTAAATTACTACAGGGCGCTCATTCTCATTTAAATTCGGGGGGCAAAATGTTTATTTTGCTTTTTGATTTTTTGGGTGTTGATAAGAGATTAAATTCTGACAAATCTCTCTTAGAAATTGCAGAAAACTTTGACTTAAAGGGCGAAATTGTGACAGAAGCCAAAAAGGATGTACGTAAAGGAGGCGAAACTGAAAAAAATTTAGAGTATATAAATAAAATATATCCACTCTATAAATTCCAAAAAAATAAAGATGGAGAAATTTTTCATAAAATATACATTGTACAATTTGCTTTGAAAACTAAATAATTTTTGACACTTTTTATTCCTGACATTTTATAAGATTAAATTTAACCCCAAGACTACCTATTATAGCAATTCTAACTTCCCGCCTGAGGGCAGGCAAGGCTCAGCGCAAGCCACTTCGACTCGTTTCGCTCGCTTAGGACAAGTAATTAAAAACTGCTAATTTAGCGGTTTTTTGGGTTACACATGCGGGTGGATAGTAGAACTTTTTTATGCTATTCTTTATTTAATGAAACAGGAGAAGATAGTAAACAAAGAATCTGAACATAGAAAAATTGCTTATACGGAAGAATTTAGGAATCTGATTCGTGAATACCCGGGGATTATAAGAAGAATCAGGGAAATTTTAAGAAGCCAAGAACTTGTTAATTCAGAAGTTGGGGACGTTTTTGAATTTGATGAAAGGTTCAACGGGAAAGTTACGAGGATTAAGCTAGAGGTAAAAAAGAATCTAAAAGATGGAAGCATGACGTTTTATTATTTGAAACTCGATGTTGATGGGGGTTCTTTTTTTATTAAATCTGAATTTTGGCCTAGTAGAGGAAAAGGATATGATGAGTTTGTAAATACGCAAGATGTAAAAAGACGGCTTGAGAATCTCTCCTGGGTAGGCACAGTTGAACATACGTTTGGATATCAAGAAGATGGTGGACAAACATTTTTTATTTCAGAGTGGGTTGATTTTCCGCTCCTTAGAGATTATATGGTGGAATTGAGACTAAAAATAGAGCATTTACAGTTGGTACATGACAGGCAGGCTCCTGATAAAAGTATGGATATGTGGGAACAAGAGGCTGAAGAGCTTAGAAAACTACGCAAGCAAGAAGAAGAACTCGAGGATAAAATGAGAACTCTTCAAGAGGTATTGCCTGAGTTTCACGATCTTTCATCGTGGAATATGTTCTACGATGAAGAAAACCAAAAGATATATTTATTTGATTTATTTAAGACCGACCAAAGCCTTTTTGCTGGCTGGAAACCACCGAAAGATTCTACCAACTTTTAACCCTTCAACAAGCTTAGCAAGAAAACTATTTGCTTTAAAATTACTTCGTCCGCTTAGAAGAACAAAAAAAGGGTTAGCACATCGCTTACCCCAACTGTATAAGTTTAAGGACAGCAAACTTAAGGTGATGGAAGTTATATAGGATTGGGGCGTTAGGATGAAAAGTTGATAAAAACGATTTCGCATGGTATACTTTATTGTGTTAATGCCTACAGAAGGCTATTTTTTTATGGAAATTCGAAATATAGCTATTATTGCCCACGTGGATCATGGAAAAACAACTCTAACTGATGCTATTATGCGCCAAACAGGGGCGCTTGAAGAGGGGCTAAGTATGGATTCAAACGCTTTAGAACAAGAGCGTGGTCTTACTATTTACGCCAAAAACGCTTCGGTTAGTTATAAAGGGACAAAAATTAATATTGTAGATACACCCGGACATGCGGATTTTGGTTCTGAAGTTGAGCGCGTGCTTCGTTCAATTGACTGCGTACTTTTGGTTGTAGACGCGCAGGAGGGTCCGATGCCTCAAACGCGTTTTGTTTTAAAAAAATCCCTTGAGCTTGGACACAAACCCATTGTAGTTTTAAATAAAATAGACAAACCGGCAGCCGATACAGCAAAGGCGCATGATGAAATTTTAGAGCTTTTTTTTGATTTAGGAGCTAGCGAGGAACAGATTAATTTTACAACCGTGTATGCTATAGGAAAAAATGGAGTTGCCATGCGTTCTTTGAACGACGATCAGAAAGATTTGGAACCCTTGTTGGATGTAATCTTGGAAGAAGTTCCTGCGGCCCCTAGTAATATTGGCGGTGATTTAAAAGTACAGCCATTTAATTTAGCTTATGACAATTTTCTTGGTAGGCTCGCCATTGGGCGTGTATATGAAGGCGTGCTTAGAGATGGCGCAGAAGTGTTTGTTAAAAAAACAACGGGTGAAATAAAAAAGGGAAAAATTACAAAAGTGTTTACATTTGAGGGAACTCACAGAAAAGAAGCAACTCAAGTTCAGGCAGGAGACATTGTAATGCTTGCCGGTCTGCCCGAGATTTACATTGGGGATACAATATGCGAGAGGGAAGATACGGAAATTTTGCCAGCAATAGAAGTAGACGAGCCAACTATAGCGCTTAATTTTTTAGTTAATAATTCTCCATTCGCGGGGCGGGAAGGGAGATTTGTAACAGGACGACAGATAAGAGAACGCCTTTTGAAGGAGCTTGAGATAAATGTAGGACTTAGAATTGAATTTAATGATGACGCTACAAAAGTATACGGAAGGGGGGAATTGCATATAGCAATTTTGCTGGAAAATATGAGACGTGAGGGATACGAACTTCAAGTTTCTCAGCCGCAGGTAGTTACAAAAGAAATAGATGGTGTAAAAAGTGAACCATTTGAAGAGGTTGTGGTAGATGTTCCCTTTGACGTTCAGGGAACGGTTATTGAAAAGTTGAACAAGCGAGGAGTAAGAATGTCAAGTATAAAACAGAATGGCAGTATAATTCGAATTATGTTTGAAGGACCCACGCGCGGGCTTTTAGGCTATCGCAATCAGTTTGTGGTAGATACAAAAGGGGAAGGAATATTTGCCAGTCACTTCATTGGTTTTAAACCCTACACGGGAGAAATTCAGACGCGACAAACCGGATCAATGATTTCTATGGCAACCGGAAAAACACTCGGATTTTCCCTTTATAATCTTCAAGCAAGAGGAGCGTTATATGTAGGCCCCAATACGGAAGTTTATGAGGGCATGGTTATAGGTAATACGATCAAAGGGGTAGAAATGCCAGTTAACCCCACAAAAGGAAAACAGTTAACCAATATGCGCGCAAGTGGATCTGACGAAAATATTTCTCTTACGCCATTTACACCTGTTACCATTGAGCGTGGACTGGAAATGATGAGTAACGACGAGTATTTAGAAATAACTCCAAATAGCGTACGCATTCGTAAGCAGTATCTTACAGAGAATGAACGCGCGAAAGCGCGCCGCTAGTAACATATAGTTTGTTCAAATAGGTATTAATAAGTAAAATTAGTATATGCATCAGAATTTTCCAAAAAACATCACTGGCAATTTTTATGGTCTGGGTATCGCCCCAGTATTTTTAGAAATTTTGGAAAAGCTTCACTTTAAAATTCCTACACCAATTCAGGTGCAGGCAATACCCGTTGCGGTTCAAGGGAAGGATTTAGTAGGGATTGCACAAACAGGGACGGGCAAAACGCTCGCGTTCGGTCTGCCGATGATCCAGCGTCTCATTCAAGTAAAAGGCCAGCAAGGGCTTGTTGTGTTACCGACGCGTGAGCTCGCGCTTCAGGTAGATGAGGCACTGAAGAAGGTCGGGCACAGTGTAGGGCTTCGAACCGCAGTACTGATCGGCGGAATTTCTCTTGGCATACAGATTCGCGCTCTTTCAAAAAGTNCTCATATTATTGTTGCAACGCCGGGGCGTATAATAGATCATTTGAATCAAAAAAATGTTCGACTTACTAATGTTCGTATTGTTGTTATTGACGAGGCTGATCGAATGCTTGATATGGGGTTTCTTCCCCAGCTAGAGAAAATTTTTCAAGCATTGCCGAAGGATCGCCAAACTATGCTTTTTTCCGCCACAATGCCAGCCGAAATCATGAAAATAGCAGCCGCTCACATGAAGCTTCCGGTTCGGGTAGAAATTGCTCCCGCAGGTACAATAGTTGAGCAGGTGACCCAAGAACTTTTTATTGTTCAGAAAGATAGTAAAGTGGGATTGCTCGAAGCATTACTTAAAAAATATCAGGGACCCACTCTCGTTTTTACAAGGACAAAATATGGTGCAAAGAAGATTATGCAAAAAATCAGAAGCTTAGATATTACGGCTTCCGAACTTCATTCAAACAGGTCCCTTAGTCAGCGTCGCGAAGCGCTTGATGGATTTAAGTCTGGGAAGTATAGAGTGCTCGTTGCGACGGACATCGCTTCGCGCGGAATTGATGTTGTGGGAATTGAATTAGTCCTTAATTATGATTTGCCTTCAACCTCCGATGATTATGTGCATCGAATTGGCCGTACGGCTCGCGCAGGAGCTGGAGGGCATGCGATTAGTTTTGCTATGCCGAATCAGGAAAAAGAGGTTCGGGCAATTGAACGCCTTATTCGTAAGGCTCTTCCTACTTCAAAACTCCCCGAGTTTTCTAAGTTTTCTGCAACAGGATTTAGCAGATCACAGCACCCAGAATCTTATTCAAAAAAAAGAAATCCGCGTCGCAGTTCCAGAAATTCTTCAAGTCATGTGTACAGACATCGTCGTTTTAAGAAGTGAAGATAAATAAAACTATGCAAAAAATAAACACGAAGAAGTATTTGTTATATGGAATTTTGTCCGTACTCGTTATCGGTGTAATTGGTATATTTTTTTATTTTAACAATAATAATTCTGTAAAATCAGAAATTAAGAGCCAGTCCGCAGATACAAATATTTATACAAAAATAGATATATCAAAAATAAATAATATTGATTCAGAATTTGAGTTTTCAGTAGAGATACCAAAAGAATGGAAAGTAGAGGCGGTGCCCGCGGTAGAAGCGATTAATTTTTATAATTTTTTAAATAACGCTAATCCTAGTTTGGAAAAATCTCAAATTTTTGTACGACACTTTGAAGCCAATTCTTTTTTAACACTTTCGACTGTTAATATTTTAGAACGAAAAGAGATTACTATAAATGGAAGACCCGCAGTGCAGTATATTATCGAGAAAAAAACTGGAGTTGCAAACTTTTTAAACCAGCCAACCTGGAGGAGTCAGAAACATACTGTAACCGATATCCGTGTATCAGATAGTAATCCTTCAGTATTTTTAGTGATAGCAAAAAATCCTGAACTTGACGAAGCGATTTATCAGCATTTTCTTGAGAGTATTGGTTTTTCTAAAAAAGATACAAGTCTTCTTTTTGAACCCGTAAAAGAATTCAAAGAAAGAATAACAAAAAAGCTATTTGGTACTTATATAACCCCAGAGACTTCGCCAGTACAGCTAGAAAGATTCAAGGGGTATCATACAGGAGTTGATGTTGAATACGAAGACATAAGCCAAGAGGTTGATGTCTTTGCTATAACAAATGGTACAGTAATTTTTTCAGAAAGCGCCTCTGGATACGGAGGCGTTTTAGTTATAAAACATAATATTAATTCTCAAAATATTTTAACACTTTATGGGCACTTAGATCCCAAATCCTTACCTGCACAAGGTAGCATAGTATCTGGGGGGCAAAAAGTAGGTGTTTTGGGGGCGAATGAAACAAGCGAGACAGGCGGAGAGAGAAAGCATCTGCATTTTGGTATGTTAAAAGGAACAAATATAGATTTTAGAGGATACGTAGAAACGCAAAACGAACTTTTGACATGGTATAATCCGCTCGAATTTTATTAGTAACTATTAAGCTTCAACCGTAGTTTTATCCTGTGGGGTTGTCGGATAAAACTATAGGATGAAGCTTTTAAATTATTTTCCCTTATTTCTGAAATTTGACAACCCACTGCATATTTGCTAAGCTAGTTTTTAGTAAAAAGAAGGGAGATAGAGATGGGTATAGCCAAGGGATTGGTTGAGTATCAAGTTCTTAAAAAAATATTTCCTATATTCCCTACGGATGGTTTTGCATATTTCTCTGGTCAAAGTATCGAAAACCAAGGGTGGTTTCCTTGTTTGTATTTCTATTGGAATAATGGGGGAGTGTGGGTTGTTTCGGGCCCCCCGAATATTAAGATAGAAACTAAAAGTTTTCGTAAGGCTGTGCGCGAATATAAGAAACATTTTGTTGGTAAATCTACTGCACAGGTTGGTGCCGCGGTAGTCGGTGGCATAAGTTTATGCAGATGCCACAAGTCATCCTAACCCTCCTACGCTAAAGCTACGGAAGGGCACAGCAGACGACTTTTTTATTGACAAACAATCTGGACAGCGGTTTATAAATGTAGTATTTTTAGTTTAGTTATGACCAAGAAGGGAAGTGTAAAGAGTGACCCTTCGATTCCGCTCGGGGCAAGTAAAAAAATTACCTCGTATTTTTTACGTGAGCCGGCTTCCGGGCAGATATCGCGGTATTACATTGCCTCCTTTTGGTATTTTTATTGAAAAAGCCCATAAAGATAATAAAAAACTGCACATTCATGAACTGTGCCACTGGAGACAATTTCAAGAAGCAGGTTTAGTAAAAACATATATACGCTATATATGGCTATGGTTTAAACATGGATATAGAAACCATCCGTTGGAAATTGAGTGCAGAGAAGTAGCAAGAAAAAGTACCCAAGAATAAAGTCGCCCGCATGGGTGATTTTTTGTATATACAAAACTATCATACTCTGTAGTATCGAAGTTTTATATATATATTGACATAGTATACCCTAGGGGGGTATACTGTATTTATATGAATATCAATTCAACACAAAAAGTTATGCGTCGCCTCAAAGTTATTGAGGGACAAGTTCGTGGACTACAAGAGATGGTTAAAAAAGATACTTACTGTATTGATGTAATCACGCAAACCTCAGCAGTAAAACAAGCNCTCTCGGGCGTTGAAGATGCAATGATGGAAAATCATTTGAGNACCTGTGCGCTTGATCAAATAAAGAAGGGGAAGGAAATTAAGGCTAGAGAAGAAATACTTAAGGTATATCGTCTAAAGCGNAAATAAAACNATGAGTCATACAGAAACCTACAAAGTAAAAGGAATGCACTGTGCTTCGTGTGCGGGTATTATAGAAAAAATTTTCAAAAAAACAGATGGGGTTGAGTCCGTTGAAGTAAATTATGGGACCGAAACAGCCAAGATAATGTTTAATGAATCCAAGACTAATCCTAATTATCTCTCTCAAAAAATAAAAAAGCTTGGCTACTCTCTTATCGTCCCCATTGTTGAAGAGATGAATGTGTCGACAAATGAACACGCAGCACATCTTGGACTTAACCAATCAACCCGTTCGACAGGCTCAGGGTTGATACTGAGTGGCATTGAAGTATCAAAAAAAGAGAAATTGGCAGAAGTTTCAGATATGCGCGCAAAAGTTATTTCTGCTATACCGCTTGCTATTTTTAGCGCTTTTGTTATGGGCTGGGATATTTTTGCACAATATAGTTTTATCCCCGCAATGAGTATAACGACAAAAGAATTTTTCCATCATCTTCTGCCCATTTTTGCTACTTATACTTTATTTGTGGTCGGTAAACCTTACTTACTTGGTTTTTATCGCTTTCTTCGCTATGGAAAAGCCAACATGGAAACGCTGATTGGTATTGGAACTTCTGTGGCCTTCTTTTATAGTTTTATAGTTACTGCTTTTGAAGAATCTCTTCGGCCGTTCATAAATGTAGACAATACGTATTACGANGTTACGATTGTGGTCATTACTTTTATTGCTCTTGGTAAATATCTTGAAGCTCGATCAAAGATAAAAACAGGCGATGCTATTGAGAAATTATTTAATCTTCAAGCAAAAACTGCGCTTGTTATACGTGATGGCAAAGAAATAGAGCTTTTAATAAATGATGTAATACATGGCGATCTTGTTGTTGTAAAACCAGGAGCAAGGGTTCCAGTAGATGGAGTTATTACCGACGGTTTCTCGTATATTGACGAATCGATGGTCACTGGTGAACCAATGCCTGTTCAAAAAAAGATTGGTGAGAGTGTTGTTGCCGGAACAATAAATACAAGTGGTTCGTTTACATTTAAGGCTACTAAGGTTGGTTCAGAAACCATGCTTGCTCAAATTATAAAAATGGTTGAGGAAGCTCAAGGTAGCAAAGCACCTATTCAAGCACTTGCTGATAAAATTTCAAGTATTTTTGTTCCTGTTGTTTTAGTTCTTGCTTTTGTTGCTTTGGGTATCTGGTTTTTCATTGGCGTCCCTTATTTTGGTCTTTCCCAAGCACTTTCTTTGGGTCTGGTTTCGTTTGTGGGTATATTAGTTATTGCTTGCCCTTGTGCTCTTGGCCTTGCAACACCAACAGCGATTATCGTGGGAGTTGGTAAGGGGGCTAAAGAAGGAATCTTAATTAAAGATGCGGCAACTCTCCAGAAGCTACATAAAATAGACACACTTGTCGTTGATAAAACAGGGACGATCACTAAAGGCAGACCAGAGCTTGCTTCAATTCAAAACTTTTCAGAAAAAAGTAATGACGAACTTGTAGTGATTCTTGCTTCGCTTGAAAAAAAATCAGAACATCCCATTGCTCACGCAATTGTTTCCTATGCGAATGAGAAAAAATTGTCCTTTATGCCCGTAAGTAATTTCGAAGCAATTAGAGGCAAGGGTTTGAAAGGCGTTATTAATAACACTGAATACTTTGCTGGCAATGCTAAATTAGTAAAAGACATTAATTTATCATTTGATACACAGTCAATTGAGCAAGAGACGCTTGAAGGCAAAACACCTGTTGTTTTAGCGATAAAAGAAAAAGTCCTCGCTGTTATAATGGTTTCTGATACAATAAAACCAGAAGCAATTGATGCGGTAGCTCGATTAAATAAGCTTAACATTCAGGTAGTGATGCTTACAGGTGATGATACAAATACAGCAAGGTATATCGCAAAACAAGTTGGTATAAACGAAGTTGTGGCAGAGGTAATGCCAGAAGATAAGCTTAAAAAAATCAAAGAATTACAATCTCAAGGTAAGGTTGTTGCAATGGCTGGCGATGGAGTGAACGATGCTCCTGCTCTTGCTCAAGCTGATGTTGGCATTGCGATGGCTAGTGGAACAGATGTAGCCATTGAGTCGGCAGGCATTACTTTGCTTCACGGAGACATTTCTAAGCTTGTTAAAGCAGTGATGCTTTCAAAAATAACAATGAGGGGTATTAAACAAAACTTATTCTGGGCTTTCATTTATAATATTATTGGTATTCCCCTTGCGGGCGGGTTGTTTTATCCGTTTTTTGGTTGGCTTCTTAACCCAATTTTTGCGGGTTTGGCAATGGCTTTTTCAAGCGTTTCGGTTGTTGGTAATTCGCTCCGTATAAAAGCAAAAAAAATATGAAAGAAATTAAAGATGGTAATATAAATTTATATCAGTGTGAAGAATGTGGATTTCATTATGTTAATCTGGAACAGGCAGAAAAATGTGAGGCATGGTGCAGAGAGCACCGTAGTTGCAATTTAGAAATTACCAGTAGCGCAGAAGAAAATTTACCCAAGTTAAAAATATTATGAATAAAAACTATACATTTCATGTTAAGGGAATGCACTGTAATGCTTGCATACTTCTCACAGAAAGTGAGCTACAAGATCATGCGAAAGTTTTGTCTGCTAAATCAAGCTTGAAGACTAATTCCGTCAAAATATGTGGAGATTTTGGAGATATGTCCCTTGAATCCATTGCCCAAGAACTTACGGGTGTTCTTACTAAACACGGGTATTCACTTGATGTTGAAAAACAAATAAAAACAAAAAATTGGACGGATTTTAAAGTTGCAATTCCCATAGCCATTAGTTTCGCACTGTTATTTGTGCTTTTACAAAAAATGGGTATAGTTAATCTCGTAAATACGAATAATGTCACTTATGGAACGTCATTTGTAATTGGTATTATTGCCTCGCTTTCCACCTGTATGGCTGTTGTAGGCGGTTTGGTCCTTTCGATGTCGGCCACCTTTGCAAGGGGGAGTGATAAGGTTAAACCACAGCTTTTATTTCATGGTGGTCGTCTTGTTTCATTTTTTATTCTCGGTGGTGTTATTGGAGCAATCGGTGCAGTTTTTGCTTTAAACACAACAACAACCCTCGTCTTGAATGTGTTTATTGCCATTGTGATGCTTATTCTTGGTATCAATCTTCTTGATGTTTTTCATTGGGCAAAGAAATTCCAATTGGCGACACCGAAGTTCATCTCAAAGCATGCCTTGAGAGTTTCAAAACTCAATCATATGATTACACCGCTACTCGTCGGTATCGCTACGTTTATTTTGCCTTGCGGTTTTACTCAATCAATGCAAATTTACACCCTATCTACGGGAAGTTTTCTTAGGGGAGGGTTAACGATGTTTTCTTTTGCGCTAGGAACTTTACCAGTGCTGGCGTTAATTAGTTTCAGTTCCCTTAATATTCAAAGTAACTCGAAGGCGGGTATCTTTTTCAAAACCGCAGGACTTATTGTGATTATGTTTGCATTATTTAATCTCATTAATAGCTTGGTAGTGATTGGTCTTATTTCACCGATTTTTAATTTTTGATAAAATATAATCATAACTATGAAAGCAACCCTTGTATCAATTATTATCGCAGTCGGCCTCGTTGGGGGATCTTTTGTTTTGGTACGAGGCAATTCTCAAGAAACAGATAATATTCCGCTAAATAATGTGACAGTAGTTGATGGGAAACAAATAATTGAAATAGGAGCAAAGGGTGGTTACTCGCCAAGAAAAAGTATTGCCAAAGCAGACTTGCCGACAATTTTGAGATTTGAAACGAACGGAACATTTGATTGTTCCTCTTCGGTTCGCATCCCCAGTATGAATATCGCCAGGAACTTACCACCAGCAGGAACAGTGGATATTAATTTAGGCAACCCTAAAACCGGAACTTTACAGGGAATTTGTGGAATGGGAATGTATCCATTTGAGATTATTTTTAAGAGTTAGTTTTTTATTATTTAAAGACACAAAAACGGGACCATATTCCGCTTTTGTGTCTTTAAGAATCGTGCACTACGTTTGTTGTAGGTGGGCGTTTATTTTGTTATACTGAACTAAAGCATGTTTATATTAGATATATTAAATAATCGGCCGGTGTTGATAGGGCTACACTTGGGATTTGCCATACTTGGGATAGATGGTTTTTTGTGGGTGTTGGGCGAGTTAATCGCAGGTGCAAGGCACAGAACAAGAATTTTATTTGCGAGCCTTGTGGGACTTGGCGGGTTTATTTTGAGTTGGGTTTTTGGAGGATATTACTACGTTGTGTATTATGGCTCTCAAGTTAAACCAATTATTAAAGAAGGACTTGCGCCTTGGGCGCACGCGATTGTCATGGAAACAAAAGAACACATCTTTCTTTTTATTATTCCGCTTGCTCTGACAATAACGTTTATCATGCTTTTAACAAAAGACGAATTTAGCGCAAATAATTTAAAAAAATCAACCATTTTGCTAGTTGGGTTATTGGTATTCATAGGGCTCGCTATAGGTATAATGGGTTATATTATATCTGCGGCGGCGCGATGGGGATAATATGAATAAACTAAAATTAATATACTCATCTGTAGTAGCGTCCTTGTTTTCTGTAGCTTTTGTTACGGTAATTACTATTTGGGCAGAGCGAAGTAAACCTCTGAAAGATTGGCTTGCGGGTGTTTCTGGCCATCATTGGGTAACAAAGGGTATTTTTTCACTGGCTATTTATATTGTTGCAGGGATAGTAACTTATTTTTTAGTGAAAGAGATAGGAAACAACAAGATAAATAAACTTATTATGCTACTGATTTGGGCAACAATTTTAGGAATTTTTGCTATTTTAGGTTTTTATTCTATGCATTATGCTAAGATATTGTAGATTCGTTATCGCCTTGTCGTAATAGTCAGGCGTATTACTCAGTTTTTAACAAAATAAAAAACGGCTCAATCCGCCAGTTGGCGGAAAGATGAGCCGTTTTTTAATCGCCTCAACTTTACATGAGGCGATTAAATTAGCTGTTGAACCATAATGCTTGCCTAGCAGGGTTTTTTTATTTGTGGTATTGTTTTATTAGTACCAGATGAGGAGAAGGGTAGTTATGTTTGGAACATGCATACACCACGAATGTGAATGCGGTTGTCATTACGCAGAATTTGCAAATTGTAAATACGACTGTTGTTTAAATTGTCCTAATCCCAAATGTAAAAAAAGAGTAGCAAGGGACTTGCTTGAACTTCATGAAAGGATATGTCATGCGAACGGATAAAGACATCAAGCATAAGTGGTCGGATTTTATGTTACGAGCAATGAAAGCTATGAGCGATGGTCCGATTATGATATGGTTTTTTAAACCGTTTAACTCTTACACCACAAGGGAGGAGCAAGATGAGTCAGCCAATTGACATTAGACCGCGCGGAATTACTCTAACAGAATTAGCTCAAGAGGAGTTGAAGAATTTGATTGATATAGAAAAACAAAAGCGAGGATGTAGCCAGCTATACCTTAGGTTGGGAGTGCAGTCCGGTGGGTGTTCTGGGTTTACTTATGAGATGGAACTTGATACCGTCAGAAGTAGCGATGATTGGCACAAAGATTTTGACGGAGTAGAAGTTGTTATAGATCAAGAAAGTTTTAGATTGCTTAACGGTTCAGAGGTAGATTATATAGATAATGGTCTTTCTGGCTCAGGGTTAAAGATTAACAATCCAAACGCAAGTCGCAGTTGTGGTTGCGGCAATTCGTTTTCGTAAACGTTTCAAAAGGTTCACTCACACTAAAAGTTGTGAGCGGGCAAACATTTGAGACGTTTTTTATTTTTTAAAACTATTAATTTGTTTTAATATTTGATATAATATAAACATAAGAAATTCAAAAGGTCATTTAATTAATTTTCTTCGTTTTTTATAAAATATATGGATTACCCAACACTTATTTTTATTGGTCGTTTATTATTCGGAGGGTTTTTTGTATTAATGGGGCTTAACCATTTTACAAAAGCAAATGCCTTAACCGCAATGGCAAAAAGTAAAAAAGTTCCTTCGCCCAAATTGGCAGTTTTATTAGGGGGTGTTTTTTTGCTCGTTGGCGGGTTCGGTGTGGTATTTGCCGCTTATGTTCAATTTGCAGTCTTGTTACTGGTTATGTTTTTAATTGTAACTTCTTTGTTTATGCACAATTTTTGGTCGTTAAAAGATACAAACGATAGAATGTCGCAAATGAGTAACTTTCTCAAAAACATGGCATTGGTTGGAGGAGCATTGATTGCGTTGTTGTTAGTATAAAAAATTTTTTTAAAAACTAATCATCCTTAAAAACTGGAGTTTTTAAGGATGATTATTGTGTCCACGTAAAAGATAGGATATGTATAAATGCGAGAGTTTTTCTCGCTTTTTTTGTAAAATTTGCTATACTAGCCATAGTTCAATACAAAAGTTAGGTGATTTACTTGCTTGCTTACACAGATATCAATCAGGGCAAGCCGTTAATATTTCTTCATGGATGGGGCGCTTCAAGTTTAATTTTTGAACGGATAGTTATTCCAAGAATGCAGGGTGCGGGGGAAAATTATAGATTTATCGCAGTTGACTTACCCGGTCATGGCAAAAATGGAAAACTAAAAAGCCCCAACTTAAAACGAAAAGAAGTAATCCAACATATAGTCGATAGTGTAATGAAATCCATAGATGACGCAGGCGTTGAGGAGTTCGCTTTGGTTGGTTATTCTTTTGGAGCCACAATTGCTTTGCATATCGCATCCCAACATAAAGACAGGGTAAAAGTGTTGGTTGTGAACGATCCGATTTTAAAGGGCAGTGCGTTTGAGCTATATCGAAGATGGGGATTTCATATTTTATACAATCTATTGAAACCCTTTGGTGAAACAAGATTTATTTTGAAAATTATAAATAACACTTGGGCCCATAAGATTGCTAAGATTATTTTCCCAAATTTATTTGTCCGTACTCGCCCAGACGAATCAGGGTTGAAAAAACAAATAGAGGAAATTAAAGAGTATGACAAAAGAAATACAAATCCAAGATTTTGGGCAGCGGGGATAGATGCTCTTTTTGCTCACAGCGCAGAGTTTGCCGCTATGCAAATAGATTGCCCCACTCTTATAGTTGCTGGTGATAATGCTCCCTACGCCGCAGTAGATAGCAGTATCAAATTACAACATTTAGTAAAAGCAAAGGGCAGGAAACAGGTAGTTGAAGTTTATGTTATTAAAAATTCTGGTCACCATGTTATATCTACCAATCCCGATGAATTTAGCGAAAAAGTGGCTAACTTTTTGAGGGAACATTATGAGTAGCGGTTAGTTGTTGTTGGCAACGCCGCTTTTTTATTTTAGGATATTAAGCATTTTTTAAGTGCGTTATATTAAGTGCGTTATATATTGCATAGCTACTAAGAGACTTCGTGTTGTGATAAGATTTGGATATGAGCAAGATTACATTTATCACAAGTCATCCCCAAAAAGCAGAGCAGCTTGGATGGCATTTAGATTATCAAATTGATCATAAAAAACTTGATTTGCCAGAGATACAGTCATTGGACTTGGAAGAGGTGGTTTCTCATAAGGCTTATGAAGCATTCAGGCAAGTTGGTTCACCAGTCTTAGTAGAAGATATGTCTTTAAGATTTTTGGCCCTAGAGGGTCTACCTGGGCCGCTCTTTAAGTGGTTTTTACAAGAATTGAGGGTGGAAGGACTTTGTAAATTACTTGACGGTTATAAAGACAGAACCGCGGTAGCCGAAGTGAGTTTTGCTTTGTACGATGGTAAAGACCTGAATTTATTTGGAGGGTCGCTTGATGGGAAAATTGCGTCACTTCCTAGGGGGGAAGCAGTCTTTGAAATGGACTCAATATTTATCCCGAATGGGTCTCAAAAGACGTGGGCAGAAATGAACAAAGAAGAACAGATCGAGACTTCTGTACGGAGGATTGCCCTTAAGAAGTTGGGGGATTTTCTTAAAAAATAGAGTAACTTTAATTTCATTATGAAAAAGAAAAAAGAAGTTAAACAAGCAACAACTTATCAGACAAAATCGAAGGCTGTGAAACTTGGAGGTGATTTTGACACGGAACTCATCAAAGAATTTGCTAGTACCTGGGTTTTGCTTGACGCTTATGACAAAGAAACCCTTGATATTAATTCCAAAACTAAAAAATCAATTAGTTTAGTTGCGGGAGAATTGGCAGGCGCCATAAAAAATTTGCGTGGAGAGCTTTTTAAAAAAAGCCAAGCAACGGAGTTATTTGCCCAAGAAAGAAAATCAGGGAGTGTTGAGGGTATTGTGGGCAATGTCATGCAATCATTTGGAGGCCAATCGCTTTACCCAAGCTTAGAAGAAAAAGCCGCGCACCTTTTGTACTTTATGGTGAAGAACCATCCTTTTGTTGATGGCAACAAACGTTCTGGCGCTTTTACTTTTATTTGGTTTCTTCGTAAATATTGCGCCCGTGCTAGTCACAATATTAATCCAGCGACTTTAATTGTACTTACACTTCTTATCGCAGAAAGCGACCCTAGCAAGAAAGAACAAATGGTTGCGCTGGTAACGAACTTACTTAAATAAACTAACCGACAAATTGAATTCTATTTCCTTAACAAAAAGTTCGCAAAAGTTTGCGAACTTTTTGTTATAATAGGTACATGGATTTAGATACAATCAAACGGCCTTTTTGGGCATTAAGCCCTGCGGATTCAATAAACATTTTAGAAACTACTCATCGTGGTTTATCTAACGAAGAGGTCCAACAGCGTCTTAAGTTTTTTGGTGGAAATATATTTAAAAAAACAAAAAGAATAACAAAGTTGCGTATATTTTTAAGTCAATTTAAAAGTCCTTTGATATTTATTTTAATTATTGCTGCAGTCGTAACTTTGTTCTTGGAAGATTGGATTTCGGCAGGAGTAGTTATTTTAGCTATTATTATAAATACAGCGCTTGGTTTTTATCAAGAAAACCGAGCAGAAGAGGCATTAGAACATTTAAAAACATATATAAAAGAAAGAGTTCGCGTGATTAGGCAGAATGAAGAACACGAATTTTCAGCAAACGAAGTTGTTCCCGGGGATATAATGCATTTAAATAATGGAGTTAGAGTTGCTGCTGATGCGCGCATTATAGATAGCAATTTATTGTCGGTCGATGAGGCAATTTTGACGGGAGAAAGTTTGCCAGTTACTAAACATACCCAAATTTTGCCCAAGTCTACTGAACTTGCGGAGCGTGCAAACATGGTTTATGCCGGGACTCTTGTAGCTGGAGGTTCTGGTCTTGCTGTGGTTACTTGTACCGGTCAGAATACCGAAATTGGGCGCATTGCAAGTTTAGTTGCGACAACGCAAAGAGAAAAAACTCCGCTCCAGCGTTCCATAGGATCAATGGCTTGGTTTATAGCTCTTGGGTTAACCTTGGTAGTTGGTTCAATTTTTGTCTTGGGAGTTGCAAGAGGCCAGAGTGTTTTAGATATGTTTTTAGTGGCAGTCGCTATGGCGGTTAGTTCAATACCCGAAGCTCTTCCGGTTGCTTTAACCGTGACTTTGGCTGTAGGCGTAGAACGGCTAGTAAAGCGTAAGGGAGTTGTGCGTAAACTTGCCGCCGCAGAATCTCTTGGTTCTACGACAGTGATATTAACTGACAAAACGGGAACCCTTACTCAGGCAAAAATGGACATGAAAGATATTTTGACGACGCAACATTTAAAGGAGGGTTCGGCATCTTATACGAATCTTGCTGAAGGCTTAGAAAAAGAACAGGTGGATGTGTTAAAGTTAGCTTTAGTGAATACAGATGTAGTTATAGAAAATCCTACAGAAAATCCTAAACAATGGATAATTCAAGGAAATCCGCTTGAATCTAATATAGTAAAACATAGTTCGCGTTACGGAGTATCTATTGTAGATTTGAAAAAGAAAATTAAGTATAGAAAAACTTTAGAATTTTCTTCTAGGTATAAATTTTCCGCAAGTTTCATAGAACGTACCGATGAATTTGAATGGGATCACTTGAAGGGCACAAATTTTATTGCGGTTCTTGGAGCTCCGGATATTCTTTTGGATAGGTCCAAGTTAGATAAGGATAGTTATATAAAAATAAAGGAATCCATAGAGAAACTATCAGATAGCGGAATGCGCGTTGTGGGGGTTGCCGCTAAAATAGTATCTCACGATAAAGAAATTAAAACATCAAGTTCCGATGACCTGAAGGATCTTCAGTTTGCTGGCGTTATTTCATTTTATGACCCAATCCGTCCGGAAGTGGTGGATGCCATGAAAAAGGTACAGGGATTTGGTTTGCATGTTGCTATGGTAACAGGGGATTTAAGTGGAACGGCAGTAAGTGTTGCCCGCGAACTTGGATGGGAGATTACTGAAAGCAACATAATGACTGGTCAAGATTTAAAACAGACTACCGATGAAGAACTTTTGCGTAAGTTGAAAAGTATAAGGATTTTTGCCCGAGTTAGTCCAGAAGATAAAATGCGCGTGGCCAGACTTTTTAAACATTCTGGCGAAGTTGTAGCAATGACCGGCGATGGTGTAAATGATGCGCCCGTGTTAAAAACCGTTGATATTGGAATTGCGATAGGTAGTGGGACAGATGTTGCCAAAGAGGTAGCAGATTTAGTGCTTTTGGATGATAATTTTCAGACGATAGTTGCCGCAATTGAGGAAGGTCGGCGTGTATTAAGCAATATTAAAAAAACAATTGTGTATTTATTAAGCGATGCTTTAGATGAGGTACTTTTAATAGGGGGTAGTTTGTTATTGGGATTGCCGTTACCGATAAACGCGCTTCAGATTTTGTGGGTCAATTTTTTTTCAGACAGTATACCTGCGTTTGCGTTTGCGTTTGAAGAAAATTTTGAAAATCATTTAAGTAAAAAAAGAAACAAAGTTTTAGATAGCGAGGTTTTATTTATGATTTTAGTATTGGGAGTTGCAACAAGCGCACTGTTGTTTAGTTTTTATTGGTATTTAATGCGTCAGGGATACGATGAGGGTGTTGTACGAAGTTTTACATTTGCGGCATTTGGAATTTACACATTATTTTTAGCATGGCCCCTTCGCAGTTTGAAAAAAAGCATATTTCAATTCAACCCGTTCAGTAACAGGTGGATATTGATAGGAATTGGAATAGGACTTATCTTAATGGCTTTTGCGATATATTTGCCATTCTTACAAAACATTTTAGATACGCAGGCGCTGACGTTACCGTGGGTTGGAATTCTTGTGATATGGCTTGTAGTTAATATCACGTTAGTCGAAGTGACCAAATGGTTTTTCCGCAAGTCATAATACATAAAGCAATACACACTTAGTAAATATTTAAATTTATGAAGTTAAACATACAGGTAGTGTCGGGCGCTAGAAAGGTGCTTGTAGAGAAATTAGATGAGATAACATATAAAGTTAAGGTGGATGCTCCCGCGCACGAGGGGCAAGCCAATAGAAGATTGCGTGAGATATTAGCTAAATACTTCAAAGTGCGAAGGGGAGATGTTAATATAATTGCAGGGGAGCGCTCAAAGGTTAAAATAATAGAAATTATAAATAATAAAATATGAAAAAAACATTTTTGGTTCTCTTGGTAGTTTTTGTGGCCATAGCAGCATTTGCATTATTTGCAAATAAAAGTAGTAACAATAATCAGGTAGATGATACAAATCAGATAGATGATACAAACGATAGCGTGCAATTGCAGGAGGTCAACGAAGATAACGAATCCCCAAATGACGCCGTCAATACAGAGGATATAGAAAGTCCACAAAGCATAACTGTTACTTATACGGATTCTGGATACTCATCTGCTACTGTTAAAATTTCAGCAGGAGATGCGATAACCTTTGTTAATGATAGTTCAAATACTATGTGGACAGCGTCAAATCTACATCCCACACACACCTTATATCCGAGTTCGGATATAAGTAAATGCAGTACCGCTTTGGCAGGGGAATTATTTGACACATGCAAGGGCGTTGCACCAGGAGAAAGCTGGTCTTTTACGTTTGCTCAAAAAGGTAATTGGGGTTATCACAACCATTTACAGATAGGCCATGGCGGAATAATTATAGTTGAATAACATAAAAAAGAAAGTAATTTTTATGGACACAATTTACAGGGATAAAAATAAATATATTTTTCGTTTGGATAAGGGCGAGGAGTTTATAAACTCAATACAAAATTTTTGTGAAAAAGAGAACATTAAAGCTGGCTGGTTGCAGGCAATTGGTTCTCTGGCGGATTTAGATTTAGCGTATTTTGATACGAAGATAAAAGAATATGAGATTAAAAATTTTAAAGAGTTTTTAGAAATCGCAAGCATAACAGGTAACATCGCGTTGAAGGAAGGTAAGGTATTTTGCCACGCGCATGGTTTATTTAGCAGGGAAGATATGGATGTTGTTGGCGGACATATTCATCGTTGTGTTGTTTCTTCTACTTGCGAGGTTGTTATATTTACAGGAGAAGGAGAGCTTAAGCGAGAATTTAACGACGAAGTTGGTTTGCATTTATTAAATTAGCACTCTTTGGGGGTGATTGCTAATTGTTTATATATATGCTATACTGTATTTAAGTACAGTATGGGTAAATAGTTTTTAGTTTTCTATAATCTAAAACCTATAACCCAAAACCTAGTGTGAATAACTTTACTCAATACGCTCAAGAGGCATTGCAAACAGCTCAAGAGATAAGCCAAACAAAAAGTCACCAGCAAGTGTCTGATTTGCATTTGCTTGCGGCTTTGCTTGATCAGGATGGAAGTATTGTAAGAACTCTTTTAGATAAATTTGGGATGGATTTGGGTAGTTTGCAGAAAAGCGTTGATCATGAGTTGGACAAACTTCCTCGTATAATAAATCCAATGGGACCCTCAGTAGGTACTCTTCCATTTGGGCAACTTTATGTTACTCAAGATTTAGCAAAAATTTTAGCTCGTAGTCGCGAAGAATCCCGCAAGCTTTCTGATGAGTTTATAAGTGTAGAACATATGTTTTTGGCTATTATAGATAGTCCGACGAAGGCTCAAATGCTTTTGCAAGAAGCCAATATGATAGCAAGTTCTGTTATGGGACATGGTAAATCAAAAGAGTTGAATTACGAAAATGTCTTGGTGGCATTAAGCGAGTTGCGTGGCGGCGTCCGCATCACCGACCCTCATCCAGAGGATAAATTTCAGGCCCTTGAAAAATATGCGCGCAACTTAACTGAAATGGCGCGAAATGAAAAACTAGATCCGATTATTGGTCGGGAGGATGAGATAAGGCGTGTTATGCAGGTTTTAAGCCGAAGAACAAAAAATAACCCCGTACTTATTGGTGAGGCAGGCGTAGGAAAAACTGCCATAGCAGAGGGACTTGCCCAACGGATTGTGGCTGGGGATGTTCCAGAAAGTTTAAAAAATAAAGAACTTTTAGCGCTAGATATTGGATCTATTGTTGCTGGAACAAAGTATAGAGGAGAATTTGAAGATAGATTAAAAGCATTGTTAAAAGAAATTCAACAAGCATCGGGTTCGGTTTTATTATTTATAGATGAATTACATACAATTGTAGGTGCTGGAGCCGCAGAAGGTTCCATAGATGCTTCAAATTTATTAAAACCCGCGCTAGCTAGAGGTGAACTTCATGCGATTGGAGCAACAACAACCAAGGAATATCAAAAATATATAGAAAAAGATCCGGCGCTTGAGAGGCGCTTTCAGCCGATTTTAGTTGTGGAACCCAACACAGACGACGCGATATCTGTGTTGCGCGGAATAAAAGATAAATACGAAGTACATCATGGTGTGAGAATTACAGATGCGGCTCTTATTGCCTCTGTAAAACTTTCCCAAAGGTATTTACCCGGACGCTATCTGCCCGATAAGGCGGTTGACTTGATGGATGAGGCTGCTTCTGCTCTTAGGTTAACCATAGAAAGCCAGCCGGAAGAGCTAGATAAACTGCAAAGGGATGTGAGAAGGTTAGAGATTGAAAAGCAGGCTTTGAAAGGCGAAAAAGATAAAAGATCACGTGATAATTTGAAAAAAATAAATCAAGAACTTGCTGATATCAAGGAACGCTCAAGGGCGCTTGAGCGCAGATGGCGGAATGAAAAAGACGTAATTAGTACAATTCATGAACTTAGAAAAGAGATTGACGAAAAACGCCAAGAAGCTGAAATTGCCGAGCGTTCCGGCGATTTGGAGCGTGTTGCTGAAATTCGATATGGCACAATACCGCGCAATGAGCAAGAACTTAAAGAACAAGAAAAGGAATTAGCGCGATTACAAAAAGATAGCAGAATAATGCGCGAAGAAATTACCGAGGAAGATATTGCGCGCGTTATTTCACGATGGACGGGAATTCCTGCAAGCCGTATGTTACAAGAAGAGGTGCAACGATTGGCAGATATGGAAGAGGGATTGCGTAAAAGAGTTGTCGGACAGAAAGAGGCGATTGAATCTGTATCAAACGCAATTCGAAGAAATAGGACGGGGGTTAGCGATGCCTCTCGTCCAATTGGCTCGTTTATATTTTTAGGCCCTAGCGGTGTAGGAAAAACAGAACTCGCCCGCGCGCTTGCAGAGTTTATGTTTGATGATGAGAATGCGATAGTGCGTCTTGATATGAGTGAATATATGGAACGACATTCCGTGAGTCGTATGATCGGTTCACCCCCCGGATATATTGGATATGAGGAAGGCGGTCAGTTAACAGAGCGAATAAAAATACGTCCCTACAGTGTTGTGTTGTTCGATGAAATAGAAAAAGCTCATCCTGAGGTATTTAATGCTCTTCTTCAAATTTTAGATGATGGACATTTGACAGATTCAAAGGGAAGAAAAGTTGATTTTAAAAATACGGTTATCATTATGACCTCAAACATCGGAAGCAGTTATATAAAGGATATGGGTCCTCTTGGTTTTGCAACAGATGCTAAAAAGGACGATAGTGCAAAGGAACAGGAAATGCGTGAACGGATAGAAAAAGAACTACGCAATAACTTTAAACCAGAGTTTTTAAACAGGTTAGATGAAGTTATTATATTTCATTCTTTAAATAAAGAAATTTTGGCAGAAATAGTAGAAATCCAATTAAAGCGTACTCAGAAACAACTTGCCGAGCGCGAGATTGAGTTAAAAGTAGGTAAGGGTGTTAAGGAGTTTATCGCAGGGCACGGATATGATTCAAATTTTGGAGCGCGTCCGCTCAAGCGCGCGATACAAAAATATATTTTAGACCCTTTAGCAAAAGAACTGATAGAAAAAGGAATTCGTGGTTCTGCGCGGGTGTCTATAACAGAACAAAAAGGCAAATTATTAATAAAAATTCTTAACTAAAAAATCCTTGCGGTTGCAAGGATTTTTTAGTTAAGTGGTGTAGTTTCTGTAATAAATATCCTATATTCCGTGTCTAACCTTTTTTAGTCCATGTTTGCGGAAAAATTTCCAGGCGCTTGCCATATGCACTCTTGTATATTTATTAAATAATGCTTTAAAAATATTACGCGATCTGGATGCTGCTCCATGAAAGTGATACATGGTGGCGTATGGGTAATATATAACTTTAAGTCCGCTTTCCCAGAACCTTCTGCACAAATCTACATCTTCCATATACATAAAATATCTTTCATCAAAAAACCCCAGTTTGTCTAGATGTTCTTTTTTTGTTAATAACGCAGACCCCATAATCCAGTCAACCTCGTGCGGTTTGTGTAGTAAATTTTTAACGTCATTTAGCATAAAGTTATTTAGTATGGCTTTTCCCCATTTGGTTTTTCCCAGAGGAGTTCTGCGCGCCACCATAGTTGCTGGCGTATAGTAACGAAACGCAGAAGATTGATGTGTCTCGTCAAAGTTTTTAAGAGAGGGGCCAACTATGCCCACATCCTTATTACCCTCCAGGTATTCAATCATTTTATTTAGGTCCTCTGGTTTTGGAATAATTAAATCTGCGTTTACTATAAAAATAAATTTCCCTGTAACCTTTTTGAGAGCATTGTTTATTGATTTGCCAAATCCTATGTTGTTTTTTTCTTCTATAAAGTGAATGTCTTGAAATTTATCTTGCATTAGAAGCTTTGTTTCAAAAGTGGTTTGGGAATCTGTTACGATTATCTCTGCCTTTTTTCCATCTTTTTCAAATTCTTTTTGCCAAATCTTAAGATGGCCTAAGCTAAGCTTAAGCATCTCGGATGATTTATAATGATTTACCACTACTGATATATCCATATTTATAGTGCTATTATCGAATTTTCAGATACAACAAGCCTATTTCCAGCTGGCGTATCGTGTTCTGCCTCGCTTATTGTTGTGTTTTCTCCAATTAAACTATCTACAATTTTTTTGGAAGTATTAATACTCGTCCCCGAATATATAATAGAATGGTCTATGTGTCCGTTGTGTATTTCCACCTTGTTTCCTATTGATGTGTAGGGGCCTATGTAGGAGTTTTTTATCAGACAGTGTTCTCCTATAATAACTGGACCTCTTATAACAGTGCGTCCTCCGATTTTTGTATTTTTTCCTATATTTACTGCGCCCCGTATTGAAACCGAGGGTTCTACGTTCCCAAGGTTATTTGCTTTCAACTTATTTAAAACCATGGCGTTGCCCTCTAAAAGATCTAGAGGATGTCCGCGGTCTTTCCACCAGTTTTTTATTTCAAGATACTGGACAGAGTATCCATTTTTTGCAAGCCAAGTATGAAGGTCTGATATTTCATAAATACCGCGGAAACTGGGTTTTATGTGAGGGAACGCTTTATGAACGTTTTTATCGTAAAAATAAATTCCAGATACAGCATAGGGACTTTTGGGTTTTATTGGACGCTCTTGGATTCCAATTATTTTTCCTTGTCGATCAAATTCTGGCACGCCAAACCTTTCCGGTTTTGGTATTTTTGCAAGTGCTAGCAAACAATTAGCGCCGCTATTTTCAAAATTTATACGCATAGCTAGTATATCCTCATCAAATATGTTGTCTCCCAGATATACCATAAATTTTTCCTCTCCCAAAAATTCTCTAGCGCAATATACAGCATGAGCCAACCCCAAAGGTCCGCCCTTTTGGTGTATATAGGTTATATTTAATCCAAAGTTACCGCCGTTTTTGACGGCTTTTTCTATGTATTGAGTGCCATCTTCTACTATAATTCCAACATCTTTTATGCCGGATTTGGCAACCTGTTCTAGCGCATGAAAAATAAGTGGTGTATTACCAAGTTCAATTAGGTGTTTATTTTGAATGTAGTTTATCGGTTTTGGCGGCGAACTTTTACCGGCTGTAATTATTGCTTTCATGAATTTATCTATGTTATTCCGTGCTGTTTTAAAATTTCTACAGCGCCAGGAATCTCTTCAATTTTTGGTTTGCCATAATCTTGCGCGTCGTAGCCAGTGTTACCCGTTACAAAAATAACAGCATCGTCGTCTGTTAATGGCCAAAATGCGTGATATATTTTAGGCGATATACTTATTTGTGCTAGCTGACCTTCGCCAATGTAATAAGTTTCTAGATTTGTATTTGGTTTTTCTTTGCCGTCTCCCAAAATTAGCGCGTATGTTTTGCCATAGGTTGGGGAGTCTTCATTGAAGTCATGCATTATAAATAAGGAAGTTCCGTTCAACACATAAAAATTTTCTGTTAATTTATAATGGTAGTGCTCTCCACGCGCAATATGCTTTGTAGTAGCGATAGAGGCGTGTAGGTGCTTTACGTCTTTGAAGAGGGGGTTGTCTGTTTCCGCTAAATCAAGAAAATGCCCTCTGTTGTCGGAGGCCACTTTGTTGAGTAGTATTTTTACCCCGTTTATTGGGGTATCTATTTCTTGATAGGATTTCATATTTTGGAAATTAATTCGTAGATTCGCATAATTATTCGTTGATTCGCATCATACCGTAAGTCTTTAAATATATTTTGAAAACTCTTTATCCCTTTCTCTTATTGCATCAACCCAGCTTATATTATTTTCATACCACTGAACAGTTAAGGCTATTCCTTCTTCAAAACTTACTGTTGTATCCCAACCCAATTCTTTTTTAATTTTTTGGGGACTTATAGAATAACGCAAGTCATTTCCCGGCCTGTCGTCAACCAACGTTATTAAGTGTTCTGGTTTTCCTAAGTATTTGAGAACTGTGCGTGCAATTTCGTGAGTATTTTTTTCTACATCTGCTCCTACATTATAAACATGTCCGGGTTTTCCTTTATGTAAAATTAAATCTAGTGCTTCGCAGTGATCTCTAACGAATATCCAATCCCTAACATGTTGCCCATTTCCGTGTAACGTGATTGGTTGGTTTCTCAATGCTCTAAACAGAGCGTTTGGTATTAATTTTTCTGGATGTTGAAACGGTCCGTAGTTATTAGAACAGTGAGTTACTATAACAGGTATTTTATATGAATTATGGTAGGATCGACACAGCATATCGCCCCCAGCTTTTGCTGCAGCATATGGTACATTTGGCTGAAATGCAGTGTCTTCCGTAAAACTATCTTGGCTATCAAGATCTAGGCTTCCGTAGACTTCATCTGTTGATACGTGTACAAAAATCTCTACTTGTGGGTTTCTTTTTACCACCTCAAGCAAAGAGTGAACACCTAGAACGTTTGTTCTTAAAAATTCGTCAGCCCGTAAGAGTAAACTGCGTGTTACATGAGTTTCTGCGGCAAAGTTTATAATGTAATTTATTTTTTCATTTTGGACAAGTTTTTCTATGGTTTCTGTATCTGCAATGTCTCCTTTTATAAATTTATATCTAGGGCTTTTTTCTACATTACGTAAATTTTCCAAGTTTCCAGCATAGGTTAATTTATCGTAATTTATGACGCTGTAGTAGGGGTATTTTTCAAGAATATGATGTATAAAATTACTGCCGATAAACCCCGCACCGCCACAAACAAGTACGCGCTTTCGCGGCAAAACTCCACTTTGTTCAAAAAATTTCTCCAGCGTATCTGGAGTTTCGCCTGAAATATGCGAAGCTTCCTCAATATCAATATGCCCATCGTTAAACAGGCGAGTTGCAAGCAGAACCCTAGGATGTTGTGGATCTGGGGACGGCACAAATATAGGGGTACCTGTTTCTAGCGGTTTTATCTCTATTGTCATACAGTATATTCTATACTACTTTTTGAAAAAAATGCAATCTTTACTAACTGTAGATTAATTATATAATATACAAATATGAAAACATTGCTTTTGGGGTCAGAGGGGCTTTTGGGATCTGATTTAGAAAAAATTTTTTCTTCAGATTACAACGTAACTTCATTTGTGCGCAAGAACTTGGATATTACTGACGAAAAAGAGGTTTTACAAAAAATTGAGGAGATAAAACCCCGTATAATTATAAATGCCGCAGGTTATACCGCAGTGGATAACGCAGAGAACGAAAAAGACTTAGCCATGGCAGTAAACGGGCACGCTGTTGGATATTTAGCAAAAGCCGCCCGCGAAGTAAATGCTCTTTTGGTGCATTATTCAACTGACTATGTTTTTTCGGGCGATAAAGAAGAGGGGTATCTAGAAGATGATGCGCCGGCGGAAGTTCCATCTACCGTATATGGGCAGTCAAAATTATTGGGGGAACAAGAGTTACAAAAAAATATAGATAAGTACTATTTAATAAGAACTTCGTGGGTTTTTGGGTCTGGCGGAAAGGACTTTATAGATACAATGATTCGCCTTGCTTCAGAGCGAGACGAACTCAAGGTAGTAAATGATCAGCACGGTAAGCCCACGTATGCGCCCGACTTAGCAAAAGCAACCCAGAATTTGATTGAATCTGATTCTCCGTTTGGGATTTATCATTTAACAAATGAAGACGACATAACTTGGTACGAATACGCAAAAAAGATAGTAGGTAAATATGGAAGTATCAAAGGATGGGGCAAAAAAGAATTTCCACACATTATTCCCGTAACATCGGGCGAGTTTCCAACTCCTGCAAAAAGACCAAACTGGTCTATTTTACTTAACACTAAATTCTCGCACCTTCGTCCGTGGTCCGAAGCATTGGATGAGTATTTAAATTTGCTTTGATTTAAGAATTTAAACAACTTAAGTTTTTAACGTAAGTTAAAGTATTGTCTATACGCTCATCTACGGCCGTAGATGAGCGTATAGACAATACGTGGTAGATAATGTAACCTATGAACTATCATAAGGGATGTACAAAAAAGTGCGTTGCAAAAAACAAATCCTATTTCAATTTTTAATTTTTAATGTTTATTTATTATGTCGAAACCAACCCATTATGAAAAACCACTTCAAGGGCGACATGGTGTCGTGGCTAAAAAAATTCTTTTAGCTCTTTCAACTCCTTTGGTTGTTGCTACCACACCATTTTCTACAACCACCAATTGGGCAAAAAATGCTGAAGATAATTTAGATGCTTTGGAAGATTTTTTATTTCCACCAGACGAAGAAATAGATGAAAACAAAATTCGTCGAAGTTTATATAGTTTAAAAAATAGGGAATATATAAAATATATTTACTCCAAAGATAAAACAGAGATACGTTTTGAGCTAACAAAAAAAGGAAAAGAAATAGTGCAAGGTTATCAAGTTGATGATTTAAGGATATCTAAGAAACAAAAATGGGATGGTAAATGGCGTTTTATAGTATTTGATATACCGGAAAAGCAAAGATATTGCCGTGATGCTCTGCGGGGCAAGTTGGAAACTTTAGAATTTTTTAGAATTCAACAAAGCGTATATCTATTTCCTTATTCTTGCGAAAAGGAAATAGATCTTTTATGCGAATATTTTGAGATTAGGCGCCACGTTCTGATTTTTACAGGAAATATCAATAGAGATTTTGGAGTAAAAAGACATTTTCAAAAATTGGGATTTTTTTTAAGAATAAAATAGTTGTGAGTAAAGAGAAATAAGCACAAACTAAAGATTTAGTTTTTATTTTATACGTCTATACGCTCACCCACGGCCGTGGGTGAGCGTATAGGGAGTAATTTGTGTTGTTTTATGTGCACACTCCTCCATTTGTGTATATTGCGCTATTATAGATATTTAGTTTTATCATTTTTTAAGTTTTAAAATGTATCCTATCATATGAACCAGTACAACGCTTGACAGATTTTTAGATTTGCGATAGGGTGGTTTTGTGATTTTAAAGTTAGTTTTACCCTATTTTGTAAATAAAATAGGGTAATTGATCAGCTGAATAAAACGATAGGACGCTATATTGTGGGTTGTTTATTATGTTTAAAATTAAATATAATATAGGGCGCTGTAGTTGTATTAGTATTTTATGAAGGAAAAAAGTCAAAAAATTGAGGGACGGAGTTCGCAATTAAATAAGTTAGTAAAAAAATTCAGAGTTGATTGGCTGGGATGGACAGTTTTTGTGGCGGCCGTGGTTATTGCGGGCGTTTTTTTGTTAAACAGAATGGACGGAACTTTGTTTGAAGTAGGTGTACGCGAAAGCCAGAGCCAAGGTATTAGTGATCAGGTTTTTTATCTTTATAATGTGCAATTTGGCGATTCTACTCCGCAAAAAACATATGAAGAAGCGCGTCAGGCGCTTTTGAACAACGACTTAGAAGGAGTGCTTGCGACTATTCATCCTGATTACTTGCGGAAGTATGAGGAAGGTTTAAGAAAGGCTGCTCAAGAAGGTGTATTCTATGAAGCTGCAGGGAGAATGACTCCGCTTACAAAAAAAATCTACGACGATGGTCAGGGCACTGTAGTTTATGAAATGGAACCTATCCCTGGAAACGATAGCCCCAATCCGCTCGAGGGATATAGTGAAGCCGTAGAATTTATTCGTGACAAAAAGGGAGTTTGGAAAATAAGCAGTATTTAAAGCACATAACATGGAACACATAACATAGAATATGGAATACAAAAGACACATAACATGAAACATAAAATATCAAAAGTATTTTTAATAATATTGATAGGAGGGGGAATATTTTTCTCCTCTTTTTTCTATGTGATTGCTTATAGTCCATATACCACGCACTCTCCTTTAACAGAGCGCGCCGTAGATTTATATAATCAATTTTATTCTGACGACAGTTTAACTAGCCAACAAAAGCAATGGATAGCGCAAGGTTCTGCTCAAGAGGATAGCCCACTTACTCGTCCGCTTTATCATTTTTACGACCCTATAAACAATAAGGGATTGAGCGGCTATCAAAGTTCTAAAGAATGGGCGCGTAGAAAAGATTTGCAGGCAAGTATGGGTATTTATACTTGGGAAGAAGCAATCGGGGCATACAATCGGGGCAATTACGAATATGCTTATAAAACGCTTGGGCATATTTTGCATTTAATTCAGGATGCGACAGTGCCGGCCCATACCAGAAACGATCCTCACCCTCATGAGTTGTATGGCGGAGCTGACCCTTACGAGCAAGGTGTTAAAGAATTTAGCGCGCCAAATATGGCAGGTATGAATCCTATTTTGTATGATAATTTAGATATTTATTTTGATATGGTTGCGCAATATACAAATACTCAATTTTTAAGCAAAGACAGTTTGGGTTTTTATAAAAAACCTGATTTGGTAAGAGTTGATAACAATTATGTTTACGCGAGAGACGGCCGTGGAGAATATAAATTACTAAAAATACGTAGGACAGGAACAAAACTTTATGACTCTAGTTTTGAAATTTATGCAGATGCCTTTTCCGACCCTCTCGTCCTCCGCGACTACTGGAACCGTCTTGCTCCCACTGCCATAGAAAATACAGCAGGCATCATAAAATTGTTTAAGGATACTGTCAAAGATTTACCACAGCAAGAAATGCAAGGTAAAAGTGGTTTTTGGGGAGGTTTAAAAAATGCGTTTGCGAAAATTGGAAATGTTATAGCATCCGGCGGTCGCTATCTTTACAATTTAAGTTCTTTTGTTTTTCAACGTCATGGCTTAGACCTTGAAACATTTCCAGTAGCAGTTCTACAGACCGGAGCGCCTTCCGTAAGTGGCGACAATACCACAATTGGGAACCGGCAAAGCGCTTTAGAGAAAAAGGCGGGCGAAAGCTTTGCTCAACAAATTAGTTTTTTATCACAAGACTTTCAAACCGTCACAGACGAGCAGGCGCCCCCTACCCTTGTGGAGATTGAGCAAGAACTAGCAGAGCCAGAGCAAACACCGACAGAAACAGAACTACAACTGTTACCGCCGCAAGTTAAAAAATCTCATACAGTTACCCGTGTTATAGACGGGGACACGATAGAATTAGAAAACGGACAAAGAGTTAGATACATTGGCATTGACGCGCCGGAATTGCCAGATGGATGTTTTGCGCAAGAAGCAAAACATCAAAATGAGCAACTGGTATTAAATAAACAGGTAGTTTTGGAGTCGGGCCCAGATGATAAAGATAGTTACGACAGGTTATTAAGATATGTTTGGGATGGCAATAATTTAATAAATAAAAACTTAGTTGACACAGGGCATGCGTACGCTTTTGATTTTGGTTTTACGCATAAATTTTCTAGTCTTTTTGAAAAAATAGAGAATGTGGCAAAGGAAAACAGGTACGGANTGTGGGGANGTACTTGTCACCCGGAATTGACAAAAGTAGAGGAATATAAAAAATCGGAAGAAGAATTTAGCNGCGCGGTGGTTTATCCGCCTTCGCTTATNAATACAAACATTGTAATAAATGAAGTTTCCGTGGACGGGGGAGAGTTTGTGGAGTTGTATAATNACAGCCCCGAAATTACGTACTTAAGCAATTATTATTTTAGTTATTATCCCTCCAGCAAAGTTAACTGGAACGATCCGTATCGAAATAAAAATTTTCCGCAAGCTTTTAAAATAAATCCATTTAGTTTTTTTGTTGTAGCGTTAGGCGGCTATAGCGGAGCTTACGATTGGCAGGCATATAGTTCTAACCAACTTTCAAATAGCGCCGGAACGGTTGGATTATTTTTTGGCGATCCGGAGTCAGGCGGACAAATAATTGATGGTTTTGGGTGGAATGAGGTCAACTTATACGAGGGACAACCGTACGATGGCGAGTTATTAGAAACCGCTAGCTCAAGTCGTGATGAAAATCATACAGATACAAATAATAATTACAACGATTTTGTATTGGTAGAAACTCCTACCCCAGGGTCAAATTATGTAGTGGTTGTTGACGACGATGACCAAGAAGAGGATCAAAATGATGACGAAAACGAAGATGAACAAAATGAAGAAGACGGCGATGAAAATCAGGATAATGACGAGGATGATGAAGAAGACGAGGAAGATAACGATGATGGCGACGAAGATAACGATGATGGCGAGGAAGATAACGATGATGGCGACGAAGATGAAGAAGAAGAAGATGATAATGATAATGAGGAGGACAACGAAGCGCCAAGTAGTATTACAAATCTTGTAGCACAAAGTGGCGACGAGAGAGGAAGTGTCAAATTAAATTGGGATGCGGTGATAGACAACGAGGGAGTTGTAAAATATATAGTTAAATATTTCGGTGAGGTTATACGTCAAGATAATTGGGATGCTGCCACCGAGTATGACCAAGATACTACACCCCAAACCGAAGGAGGGGAAGAGATTTTAGTTATTGATGATTTAGTGCTGGGGAATTTATATTATTTTGGAATTAAAGCGGAAGATGAAGCAGGGAATCAGTCTGAAATTTCTAATATCGCAACAGCTTATCCTAATGCAACGCCAAATAGTTTAATAATAAACGAAGTACAAGTCCAAGACAGTGAATTTATAGAGTTATATAATCCGACGGAAGACGAGATAGATTTGTCTGATTACTATTTCAGTTATTACTCTTCTGGTAAAGTTGAGTGGGGTGACCCATATCGCAACAAATCATTTTCAGAAGCCGAAAATACCACTATTTTTGCAGGAGGGTATTATCTAATAGGATTGGAAGGCTATTCAACTGCAAATAGCAATCCGAATGCAGATTGGCAGCCATATTCCTCTGCGCAACTCTCAAATTCTAAAGGGACTATTGCTATGTTTAGCGAAGATCCAAAAGAAGCAGACAGCCCAACACCAACGGACGCTGTTGCGTGGGGCGACGACGAAGACGTAACTCTAAAAGAAACAAGAACTACTGAAACGCCAGATGATAACGAAAGCGTAAATCGCAGCAGTCAACATTGGGATTCGGATAATAATTTTATTGATTTTACAATTGGTGATGCTACGCCCACAAATAGTCAAAGCGAGCAAAATTCTGAAAGTTTTTCTGCCGATCCGATATGGTCTTCTTGGCAAAATTTGTATACAAATAGCGGCCTAAGTAAATTTACAGGTCCAACAATAGAGCCTACGATTATTTGGAGTGAAGAACTGGAAGCGCCAGTTTCGTTAGTAGAACAGCCAGTAGTGGATTCAGACGGGAATATATATGTAAGCGCTAACGAAAAAAGTTATTCTTATTCGGCTGACGGCGAAGAAAGGTGGAGTTATACAGACAATAGTTATATGGTGTTGTCCCAGGATAGTCAAAAAATCTATTTAATTGATAATAAGTTTACGGCTTTAAATAGTGTTGATGGGGGTTTTATTTCCAGCACGAATTTATTGGGAGACCCAGCCAATCCAGTTGTAGATTCAGATGGCAACATTTACATTGTTACAAAATCTAAGATTTACTCATTTAGCGCGGATGGAAACTTAAATTGGGAAAAAGACTGGTTGATTATTGATTGGGCAAGTATTTTTGATAACGGATTTACGGCTAGCTCTATCAACGATTTGTACGATCCTATTTTGTATAATGAAAAATTGTATGTTGTTGTTAAGCCAGATAGCGACCCTGTAAGCTGGCACTTGTTAGAGATAGATACCAGTACCGGCTTATTAAATTGGCAGACACAAATGGAGGTGAGCGCCATTACAGATGTGACAGGTTCTCCAAGTGTTAATACAGATGGATTATTATTTGTGGGGTATAAACAATTTAAAAATAAATTTGGCATTGCGGCATACGATTTGAACAGTGAAGGCGCATTGCAATGGAAGAAACAGTTTGCGTCGAAAGATATTGTACAACCTCCGGCTATAGATAATGATGGCGCTGTTTATAGTTACGAAGATGGTAAAACTATTATATATAGATTAACAGTGCAAGATGAGGTAAGCATGAATTATTTGTATGCAACTGAAGACGGTATTACAACGTCGATAGTTATTGATAACGCTAATAATGTCTATTTTGGGGGTGAGGATGGATTACTGTATTCTGTAAAATCTACATCCACCACGGCGAATCCCCAATTAAACTGGTCATATCAGTTGGGTGGAGAAATTGTACACATAGTATTAGGTGATGGCGTGTTATACGCTATTACAGATGAGTTAAAAATTTACGTTTTAGAGTAATTTTTAATAGCTACTATAGGGCTGCCTGGCAACCCTATAGTAGCTGGGCAACCCTATAGTAGCTTGGCAACCCTATAGTAGCTAAGTTTTTATTTTGGTAGCGCCATGTGGCTTGTAGTTATTTTGTGTAGTGGTACTATAGTTTTAGTTTTGCAATAGGCAAGGAAGAAAATGCTAATGAAGATAGGTGCTGCGCTTAAGGCATTTTTTATGACGTTAATAGCATTTACATTTATCTTTTTCCTAGCATTTGTGATAGACCTTTTTGTTTTTGGAGCAGTTCCTGGCAACACTTCACCAACCGACAGCACCTACCTTTATTTTGTAGGTTTTGCAGTTATAACCCCTTTTGTACTGATTATCGCTTTTATAATGCTTTTTCGCGACTTTTATATAGGAACACTAAACCGCATTAAATAGCGGTTTTTTTTATTTTATTGTATTTTGTTTTCGGTTAAGAAATTTTTTAGATCTCATCCAAAAGCAGGACCAGGTCCTGCTTTTGGATGCACATGTGCTGGACAAGTACAACCCGTTAGTAGAGAGTATTGTTTTGGGGAGAATTTTTGTTATAGTAAAAACAGTTATTAGTACAAGAAAGGGGGTGCTAGCGAGGTGAGATATTTTGGCAAAACAAGTGAAGATGAAGAATCTTTTTTCTTATATACAAATGTTTACCTTGGAGATTCGAAAAAGAAAGACGGCCATAGCCATATTTATGAATTGTATAAATTATTTAAGGACTTCGCCGCTTTAGGTGTTGGTTCTCTTGTAGTGGTGCGCGTGAATCCGTTGGTTTTTGTATTTAGAAGGAAACAAGAGGATGATAAAAATTGGAATGACCTACTACAAGATATTCTTATTGTATTTCAAATGCACATGGATCAGCAGGATTTAAGCGGTGTATTGATTGAAGATGGTACCTTGCCGAGCATGACAGAGATACCGCAAGAAGTAGGCAAAGCATTTATATTTGATTTATCCAACTACAGATATGATTACAGGATATCAGACGACGAGGACGACATCTTCTTTGAGTACTACGTCTTTATAAGGCATCACTTTAAGGAAGGACAGATGCGCGGCGCAACACACATGCTTATTGTAGATGAAACAGAAAAAGAAACCTTTTCTGTGATTTATGTTTCTGCGGGCGAAGATCCACTGGAGATGTTTTTAGCTTTTGATGACGAAGATGATGGCCTCAACATCGCAGATGTTTACTTTTTACATAAATCACTGGAAGACCAGTTGCCCGAGGAGTAATGTGGTCGTGAAAGTTAAAAACCCTGCTTGTTGTAGGGTTTTTTTGTATTTGTTATAATGAAAGTATTATAATTTATTTATTTTAGGCATATGAAAAATTTTTCAAAAGGTTTAAGTTTATTTTTGATATTTGGTTTACTGTTTAACTTTGGTTTGGGTTCTGTTTTTGCTTATAGTCATGATGATAGCGAAAAATCAGATAGGCTGGAGGTTACAAAAGAACGCGTGGAAAAAAAGATAATAAACGTACGAGGCGAAACTAAAACCGAAACAGATGAAAGAAAGGAGGATTTGCAAGAAAAGAGAGAAGAAAAAAAGGAAACAGTTGAGCAAAAGAGAGAAGAGGCAAAGGAAAGAGCTACGGAAAAGTTGGAAGAAAGAAAATTGGAAATTAAGGAGAAGTTAGACCAGCGCTTGCAAGAAAGAATGGAGAAGTTGGTTGATATGTTGAATGCAAAAAATGACCACTTGACTAGTGTGTATTTGAAGCACCTAGAAAGAATAGAGGAAATTTTAGATAAGGTCTTAACTCGTGCGGATAAAGCACTTGAGCCTGATCAGTATGATGCTTTGGTGGTTTTGGCAGAAGCTTTGAGGGCAGAGATCGATGTTACAGTAGACTTGGTGCTTTCACAAAAAGAAAAAGTATACACGATTAGCGCAGAAACAAAAGAAGAGTTCGGCGAGGCGTTCAGAACTGTCATGGGTGAGTTTAAGGATGATCACCAAATAATAAGAACATCGCTTAGGGGTGTTCGCGACGAGCTGCACGATTTTTTTGAGGAGGTAAAAGAAGCCATAAAAGCGGCTACGCCCGCTGATAGGGAAGAACAAGAAGAAGAAAATGAAGGAGTTTAATTTTATACTTAATATATAAATTAAAATAAAATGAATAAAAAAATAAAAAATAAAACCGTATTAACATGGGTTTTTGTATTGGCGTTGCTGGTTGTTGTAGCTTGGTATTTTTATTGGGGTCCGGGTCGTGACATAAACTTTCTACGGGAGCAACAAGAGCAAGATTTAACCACTGGCGACAGCGAACAGGAAATTACCCAAGACTTACAGATAATTGAGCAAGATTTGGGAGATTTGGAAAGCGAATTAGGTGATGTAGAAGAAGAATTAACACAGTTGGAGGGGGAATTATAGTTCTAGAAAAGAGAAGATAGCTTTACATAAACTAAGCTAGTTTATAATCGGCTCAATCCGCCAGCTGGCGGATTGAGCCGATTAGGTAGACGAAA
>C687J35504_10000242_pt1 | contig 40726 bp, 52 predicted proteins | sample RifCSPhighO2_02_FD_35504 | JGI IMG/M metagenome (IMG submission 35504) | reverse complement strand
TGCGGAGATGGTGATGCCTGGAGATAATGTCAAAGTGAATGTTGAGTTGCTGACGGCGGTAGCAATGGATGAGGGGTTGAGGTTTGCGATACGAGAAGGTGGAAAAACAGTTGGTGCCGGCGTTGTTACTAAAATTATTGAATAAAATATATTGGTGTGAAAAGGGTGTATGAGAGAGTATATAACTTTAGTTTGTAAAGAGTGTTCAAATAGGAATTATAGGACACCTAAGAAAACTCAAAAAACAGAAAAGTTAGAACTTAGTAAGTTTTGTAAGTTTTGTAGAAAACATACAGCTCACAAAGAACATAAAAAGTAATTCTGGAAAATAATTTGTTTTGATTGAAAATAAAGGTCTGTAGCTCTAATTGGTAGAGCACCGGACTCCAAATCCGGCTGTTGGGGGTTCGAGTCCCTCCAGACCTGCCATATACATAAATATTAAAATTATAAGCTGATGGTTTTTTTTACTGTTTATAAAAAGGGACAAGGAATATATAGTAGAGTCGCAGTTGGTATAGCTCTTGGCATACTCGCTCTTTTCGCTTCAGTCTCACTGTATAATGTTTTAATAGGACTGCCAAATGTGGCAGAAAGCGCAAATATCCCGTTAGTAGATATTGATTTAAATTGGGGTTTGATAGGTGCTTTTTTGCTTTTTGTGNTCTTTGGTTTTTTGATCGGAATTTTTATTATTGGTTTGGAAACGGGGTTGAGACCGTTAGATTACAGTGGTAAGAGGGCAATTGAGTTTTTAATTGAAACACAAGGTGAGCTTCAAAAGGTTTCGTGGCCAACAAGGGTTGAGTTGGTAGGTTCAACAGCAGTTGTAATAATATCTGTTATTATGATAGGGGTATTTATTTTGGGTGTTGATTGGTTTGTGTCAATAATTATGGAATATATTGGAGTGCTTTGAATTCATTGTAATTGAAGATGGACAGGTTAATCTTCGGATAGCAATGGTTTAAATGGCGAGCTTCCTCCGAAACTATCAAATCTTAAAATTTTCCTGCCAAGCGTTTAAATTTAGAGAATTTTAAAATATACACATATATAATTTTGAATTTTTTGGTGGGTATAATTAAATGCCTAAGGAATGGTTTGTCTTGCGTGTTCAGAGTAATAAAGAAGATAAAGTTAAAGACAACCTTCTTGGACTTATTAAGGCAAGGGGGCTGGAGAACGTGATACCGACTGTTATTGTTCCTAGCGAGAAAGTTTCTGAAATTAAGGGAGGTAAAAAAAAGATAGTCGAAAGGAAAATATACCCAGGCTATATAATAGCAGAGATTGAAGTTGACGATAAGGGACAAATACCAAAAGAAGTTTGGTTCTTAATTCGCGAAACATCCGGGGCTGGTGATTTCATAGGTGGACAAAACAAACCCGTGCCTATGTTGAGATACGAAGTAGAAAAATTGCTGTCCGATATTGAGCGTAAAGAAGAAAAGCCACGTGCAAAGATTGAATTTCATGAAGGAGATAAAGTAAGAGTTAAAGAAGGACCATTTGAGAATTATGATGGTGCCGTAGAGGAAGTATTACCTGCAAGCGGTAGGGTAAAGGTAATGCTTACAGTATTTGGTAGGGCAACACCAGTCGAATTAGAATATTGGCAGGTAGAGACAATTTAGTTACAGCGGGAGTATTAGAATGGCAAAAGAAGTTTTAAAAAAAATTAAGTTACAATGTTCGGGTGGGCAAGCAACGCCAGCTCCACCTGTAGGGCCAGCGCTTGGCCAACATGGAGTTAATATAGGACAATTTGTTAAACAATTTAATGACAAAACAAAGGAATTACAAGGCATTTTGACGCCTGTAGAAATATCAGTATATAAAGATAAGTCTTTTACTTTTATTATAAAGTCTCCTCCTGCTTCTATTCTGTTAAAACAGTTGGCAGGCGTTGTTAAAGGTTCGTCCATGCCAAATAAACAGATGGTTGGACAGGTAACGAAGCAACATATAAGAGAAATCGCAAATAAGAAATTGGCAGACTTGAATGCAGATAATTTAGACGCAGCAATTAAAATAATAGAAGGTACTGCTCGTACTATGGGGATTAAGATAGTATAAACGAGTTATGTAAATATTTACTTTTAGAGGAATGTAATTAAATGGCAAGAAGAAGTAAAAGGTATATAGAGTCTAGAAAAATAGTAGATAATACAAAAAAATATGAAGTAAAGGATGCCATTAAGTTGCTGAAAACTTTTAGGCCAGCTAAATTTGATGAAAGTGTAGAAGTCGCAATCAAATTGGATATCGATCCTAAACAGTCAGACCAGCTTGTGAGAGGGTCAATTTCGTTGCCAAAAGGTATTGGTAGGAGCCTTAAAGTGATTGTTTTTGCCAGTGGTGAAAAAGATACAGTAGCAAAGAAGGCGGGTGCGGATGAGGTTGGTGCCGAGGATCTTGTAAAGAAGGTAGAAGGCGGATGGACCGATTTTGATGTAGCGATAGCCACTTCAGATATGATGAAATTGGTTGGTAAGTTAGGTAGGGTGCTTGGTCCTCAGGGCAAGATGCCCTCGCCAAAATCGGGAACCGTAACAGACGACATTGAAACGGCAGTTAAAGAATTCAAAGCGGGTAAGATTGAATATAGGACTGATGCTGGTGGGAATGTTCATGCACTTGTTGGAAAGGTATCATTTTCTGAAAAAGATTTAGAAGATAATATTAATACTTTTATAAAACAAATTATTAGTTCGCGTCCTGCTTCAGTTAAGGGTGTGTTTTTAGAAAGGGCGTCGGTATCTTCAACGATGAACCCTGGGATAATGTTGCAGGTTTAAAATACTAAAAACGCCGGGGAAGTACAAAATGCCAAATGAATTGAAAAACCTTGTTGTAAAAGAAATGGTTTCCAGATATCGAAATGTGAACAATTATCTGATTGTCGGATATCAGGGAATAAATCCATTACAATTTAACGAATTAAGAAAAGATCTGCGTAAAAAGAAAATTAAACTTCAAGTGGTTAAAAATTCACTTGCGGTTATAGCATTTAGAGAATTAGGTAATAGTGGGATATCTGACTTGATAAAAGGTCCTTCAGCTATAGTAATTAGCGATGAGGACCCTGTTGTTGTCGCAAAGGAAACAATAGAATGGTTAAAGAAAATACCATTATTGAGTTTACGTGGTGGATTTGTTGAAGGTACTAAACTTTCTGCTAACGACATCAATAGTTTAGCAAAACTTCCATCTNTACCAGTGCTTCATACCCAAATTGTTAATAATGTTAATGCTCCAATTGTTGGAGTCTTGAATGCATTTAATNNTGTTTTTCGTAACCTGGCGAATGTATTCCAGGGAATAAAAGACAAAAAAGAAAAAAATAGTGTTTAATTTATAATTTCCTGAAATGGTAGGAGGATTAAAATGACTCAGGTAAGTGAAGAAAAAATGATTGAACCTTCTGGTAAGATAGCACAGGTATTAGACCTTGTGGCTGGAATGACGCTATTGGAAGCATCGCAACTTGTTAAAGCGTTTGAGCAGAAGTTTGAAGTTTCCGCATCAGTAGTAGCAGCGCCAGTAGGTATAGCAGCAGCTGCACAAGAAACTAAGGCTGCCCCTGCAGAAGAAAAAAGTACTTTTGATGTAATTTTGAAGGATGGTGGTGCAAATAAAATCCAGGTAATTAAGGCAGTTAGAGCCGAGACAAACTTAGGATTGAAAGAAGCTAAAGACCTTGTAGAAGGTGCTCCAAAAACGGTGAAAGAAGGTGTTTCTAAAGAAGAGGCGGAGAAGATTAAAAAGTCATTAGAAGCCGCAGGCGCAAAAGTAGAAGTAAAGTAAAATTTCTTATTAATTATTTTTGGTGTAAAAAAATGGAAATCCGTAATTACGGTAAAGTTGAAGAAATTATAGAAATCCGCGATCTCGTACAGATTCAAACGAAGGCATACCGTGATTTTTTACAGGCTGATTTGCCTGCATTTAAAAGAAAAAATATTGGTTTAGAGGCAATATTTAGGGAGATATTCCCGATTTCAAACTATGACGGCACGATGTCGTTGGAGTATATTAGGTATAATTTGGGGAAACCACGATATACGCAGGATGAGTGTAGACAACTACGACTGACTTACGGTCGTCCATTGAGGGTTTGGTTGAGACTTAATAGGGCTGAACCTATTGAAGAGGAAGTTTACCTTGGTGAGATGCCTATAATGGTCGGTGGGGGTGAGTTTATTATAAACGGAACTGAAAGGGTTATTGTAACACAATTGCATCGTTCGCCTGGTATTGATTTTATTGAGGAGTTTCATACTGAAAAGAGATTGCACTCGTGTCGGATTATTCCTGAGAGGGGAAGCTGGATTGAACTGGAAGTAGGGAAAAAGGATATTCTTACTGTAAGAATTGACCAAAGCGGAAAATTACCTGCTACATGTTTTCTTAGAGCACTTTCAGAAGAATATTCTAACGATGAAGATATTATTCGATTATTTTATGAAACAGAAATAGTAAAAATTACTGATTATGCTTCTGCAACAAAATTAAGAAACAGGTACATAGTTGATAAAATTGTGAATCCGCAAACAGGTGAGATTTTATTAGAGGCGGGACGTCAATTTTCTGAAACAACTATTAAGGCTGTTTTTGACCTTGAGATTAAGAAGGTTGAATTAATAAAGAAAATGGATGACCCACTTATATTGAATTCCCTGGAATCTGATTTTGCGAAATCGCACGAAGATGCACTTTTAAGAATTTATCAAAGATTTCGTCCTGGTAATCCTCAGCAAATTGAAAAGGCCAAACAGTTATTCTATGATAAGTTTTTTGATGTAAAGAGATACAGATTGGGTTTAGTTGGAAGATTCAGGTTAAATCGAAAACTAAATCATAATATTAATGAATCTATAATGACATTACAGAAGGAAGATTTTGTTGAAGCTATACGATATATAATTAAATTACGCAAAGGAGAAGCCGGAATATCTATAGATGACATTGATAATTTGGGCAATAGAAGACTCAGGACAATTGATGAATTGGGTGGAGAGGAATTACGTAAAGGTTTTTTAAAATTAAGAAGAACTGTTCAAGAAAGGTTGAGTGTAAAAGATACAGATCAGGTAACTCCACGCTCTCTTGTAAATTCGAAAACCATCTTTTCTGCTATTGACTATTTCTTTAGCAGAAGCGAACTTTCGCAGGTTTTAGATCAGACAAATCCTCTAGCTCAGTTAACCCATGAAAGAAGGTTAAGTGCTTTAGGACCGGGTGGTTTAAACAGAAAAAGGGCTGGATTTGAGGTTAGAGACGTTCATGTGTCCCATTACGGCAGGGTTTGCCCGATTGAGACGCCAGAAGGTACAAACATAGGTTTAATAGCATCTTTAAGTATTTATGCAACAGTTGATGAGTATGGTTTTTTAATTACTCCATATCGTGCTGTAGAGAAGGGCAAGATTGCAGATAAAATATTATATCTGCGAGCAGATGAAGAAGAAAATAAATTTATTGCACCTGCGGATGTGTTAGTTAGAGGTAAAGATAAAGTAGAAAAAGATAGTGTTTTATGCAGGTTTAATGGTGATCTTCTTGATGTAAATATAAAAGATATAAACTACATGGACGTCTCACCAAAACAATTGGTGGGCGTATCCGCAAGTTTGATTCCTTTCCTTGAACATAGCGATGCAAACAGGGCGCTTATGGGTTCAAATATGCAGAGACAGGCGGTCCCTTTATTAAAAACTGAACCTCCTATTGTTGCTACAGGCGTAGAAAAATTGGTTGCTCGAAATTCAAGCATGACTGTTAGTACAGAAAACGCTGGTACAGTTACAAAGGTAACGGCTGACGAAATAGTTATTGATGACAGGGATATTTATAAGCTCAGAAAGTTCGTAGGTTTAAACGAGGGTACGTGTTTAAATCAAAAACCGATAGTCGTTGAGGGACAGAAGGTAAAAAGGGGAGAGGTAATTGCAGATGGCGCTGCTACATGCAATGGAGAACTTGCTTTGGGCAAGAATGTACTAGTGGCCTTTATGACATGGGATGGTTACAATTTCGAAGATGCTATCGTTATCAGTGAGACATTACTTAAAGACGATCGGTTTACTTCGATACACAGAGATGAGTTTGAAGTTGAGATAAGGGAGACAAAATTAGGAAGAGAAGAGTTTACACGCGATATTCCTAATGTTTCAGAAAAGGCTTTAAAAAATCTGGATGAAAATGGTGTGATAAGAGTTGGGACAAAAGTTAAACCAGGAGATATATTAGTTGGTAAAATTGCACCAAAAAGCAGAAGTGAATTATCACCCGAAGAAAAATTATTGTATGCTATTTTTGGTCGTGCAGGTGAAGATGTAAAAAATGAATCCCTTGAAGTACCCCCTGGTATGGATGGTATTGTAATAAATACACAGGTATTTTCCAGAAAATCTTATCTTTCGGATGATAAAAGGCAAAAAATTTTGCAAGAAATAAATGAAATAGAAACAAAGTATAATGAAAGTATTGCAAAAGAATTCTCCAAGATGTTAAAAATCCTTGGAGAGGAGATTAAAGAACCTTTGATGGATATACAAACAGGTCAAGTATATACAGTAGAACGCGGTATGTCAACAAAGGCTGTGCTTTCATTAGCGGAGCGTTTTGATATTGAAAATGTTGAGTTCAGGAACAAAAAGGAAAAGGAGACAATCTTAGAAACTAGTAAAGGTTACTTGGAAAAAATTGGATGTTTAAAAGATGAAAGAGATATGAAGATAAATCATCTTAAACGGGGTGATGAATTACCAACCGGGGTTTTAGAGCTTGCAAAGGTTTCAATAGCGACAAAGAGAAAGTTGTCTGTGGGCGATAAAATGGCTGGTAGACATGGTAATAAAGGTGTAATTTCTAAGATACTTCCGGAAGAAGATATGCCTTTCTTGGCAGATGGCAGAAGAGTAGAAATGCTGTTAAACCCGCTTGGCGTACCTTCAAGAATGAATGTTGGACAGATTCTTGAAACACATTTAGGGTGGGCTGCAAAAAAGCTTGGTTTTCAAGCAATTACACCAATATTTGAAGGTGCTACAGAAGAGGAAATCAGAGCGACGCTCAAAGAAGCAGGGTTGCACGAAGATGGTAAGGCAGTTTTATATGATGGACGTACTGGCGAGCTGTTAGAACAAAAGGTAGCGGTTGGTTATATGTACATGTTAAAGTTACATCATCTGGTAGATGAAAAAGTGCATGCAAGGGCTACAGGTCCATATTCTCTGATTACTCAACAACCATTAGGTGGTAAGGCAAGATTTGGTGGACAAAGATTTGGTGAGATGGAAGTGTGGGCATTAGAGGCGTACGGAGCAGCGCACAATTTGCAGGAATTGCTTACAGTTAAAAGCGATGATGTTGAGGGAAGAACTAAAATATATGAATCTATGGTAAAAGGCGAAAACATACTTGAGGCTGGTACGCCCGCATCGTTTGAAGTGCTTGCAAATGAAATTGCAGGATTGGGTTTAAATCTAAAACTTGAAAAGAGAAAAATGGAAGCATTAAAGTAAATATGAAAAAGAGTATTTAATGTAACAAATTTAAGTATAAAAGAGACACAAAAATGACAGACATATTATACGAAAAAATTAATGAATACAGTTCGATAAGAATCTCGCTTGCTTCACCGGAAGATATAAGAAGCTGGTCTTATGGTGAAGTGAAAAAACCCGAAACAATTAATTATCGAACGTATAGGGCTGAAAAGGACGGTCTATTCTGTGAACGTATTTTTGGACCGGAACGTAATTGGGAGTGTTTTTGCGGTAAGTATAAAGGAATAAAACATAAGGGGATCATATGCGACAGATGTGGTGTAAAAATTACGCACTCCCGTGTAAGAAGAAAAAGGATGGGACATATTAATCTCGCTGCTCCAGTTGTCCACATCTGGTTCTTTAAGGCTTTGCCTTCGCGCCTCGGAACGCTTTTGGGGATGAAGACAACCTCACTTGAAAGAATTATTTATTTTCAGGATTATGTTGTTATTGATCCCGGTAATACACCGTTGAAACAATATCAGTTACTCTCTGAAGATGAATACAGATTAAACAGGGAAAAGCATGGAGAACAGTCTTTTAAAGCGGGAATGGGAGCTGAAGCCATAAAGACTTTATTACAAAAACTCGATTTGGCGGCGTTATCTAAGGAATTGCGGGAAGAGTTCAATCAAACAAAATCCAAACAACGTATTAAGGAAATAAATAAAAGGCTTGAAATTGTTGAAGCATTCAGAGATTCTGGAAACAAACCGGAATGGATGGTATTAAGTGTTACTCCAGTTATTCCCCCTGACTTGAGACCATTAGTCCTCCTAGAGAGCGGAAATTTTGCTACTTCTGATCTCAATGATCTTTATAGAAGGATAATTAACAGAAATAATCGTCTGAAGAAATTGATTGATTTAAACGCCCCGGAAGTAATTATCAGAAACGAGAAAAGGATGTTGCAGCAGGCAGTTGATGCTTTATTTGATAATACAAGGGGGAAGCGTCCTGTGTTGGGGAGCAACAATAGACCTTTAAAATCCTTGACAGACATGATAAAGGGTAAGCAGGGGCGCTTTAGAGAGAATTTGCTTGGGAAGAGGGTTGATTACTCTGCACGTTCCGTGATTGTCGTAGGACCAGAATTAAAATTACATCAGTGTGGCTTGCCGAAAAAAATAGCGCTTGAATTATTTCAACCATTTATTATCAGAAGATTAAAAGAACTGGCGCTTGCAGATACAATTAAAAGCGCAAAAAAGATGCTGAGCCGTAAAGATAAAGAGGTATGGGATATTCTTGAAGATGTAGTAAAGAAACATCCTGTATTGCTTAATAGGGCTCCAACATTACACAGGATGGGTATTCAGGCATTTGAACCAATCCTTGTAGAAGGCAATGCTATAAAATTACACCCACTCGTATGCCGTGGTTTTAATGCTGATTTTGATGGTGATCAGATGGCTGTTCACTTACCGTTATCTGTTGAAGCGCAGGCAGAAGCCATCACGCTGATGTTATCAACAAATAATATTTTCTCTCCTGCATCAGGAGAACCAATTATAACACCGACGCAGGATATGGTTCTTGGTTGTTCTTATCTTACTACAAGTGTACAGGATGAATCTGATAAAGAATCTAAAGTATTTAGCGGGCAAGACGAAGTTATATACGCGTTGTCTACCAAGAAGGTAAAATTACATACAAAAATTAAAATCAGATTAAAACAAACCAGGGTGGTCAAGGACAAACAGGGAACAGAAGAACCCATGAATAGATTATGTGAAACTACAGTTGGTCGTGTTATCTTTAATAGTATATTGCCTAAAGGTATGCCGTTTTATAATTATTCATTAGATAATAAAGGTATTAGTAAGATAATACAGGATTGTTATAGACTTTTAGGTAGAGAAAAAACAATAAAATTACTGGACGACATAAAAGAATTGGGTTTCAAGGAGTGTACTAAGGCAGGTCTTTCGTTTGCAATTACTGATCTTAAAATGCCTGTCAAGAAGAAGGATATTATTGATAAAACTCAAGAAGAGATAGAAAAGATACAAAAGTTATATCGAAAGGGTGTAATTACCGAAGGCGAGAGATATAACCAGATAATAGATACATGGACGTATGCTAGCGAAAAAGTTGCTGAGGAGATGTTAAACGAATTGAAGCATGATGTTAGAAACGGTAAACCGTATCTTAATCCTGTATATTTAATGTCATCTTCAGGTGCAAGAGGCAGTTCGCAGCAATTAAGACAGCTAGCAGGCATGCGTGGTTTGATGGCTAAACCTTCCGGTAAGATTATTGAAACTCCTATAAAAGCTAATTTCAGGGAAGGTCTTGGAGTGCTTGAGTATTTCAGCTCAACACATGGGGCAAGGAAAGGCTTGGCAGATACTGCATTAAAGACGGCAGATTCCGGTTATTTAACACGTAAGTTGGCAGACGTGGCACAAAATGTTGTAATAACTGGTATGGATTGTGGTACTACAAATGGGATTACAAAGAGTATTGTTTATCGTGGAGAGAAGGTAGAAGTACCGCTGAGCAAGATAATTATTGGACGTGTTGCCAGAAATAATATTGTAGATTTAGTAAAAGATGAAGTTATTGTTAAAGAAAATGAATTGATTACAGAAGAAAAAGCAAAGAGTATCGAGGCTTTGGGTTATGAAAAAATTAAAGTTAGGTCACCTTTAACTTGTGAGATGTCTTTAGGGCTTTGTGAAAAATGCTATGGTATGGATTTGGCGAGGGGTGCCTTGGTTGAAGAAGGTATGGCCGTTGGAATTATTGCCGCACAGTCAATAGGTGAACCAGGTACACAGCTAACAATGAAGACGTTTCATATAGGTGGCACGGCGACTCGTTCAGTGGAAGAAACAGAAATAAGGGCGAAAAGGGCAGGAACGATTAAATTTAATAATTTAACCATTGTAAAGAATCCTCAGGGTAAAAATGTTGCTATAAATTCAAATGGAGAAATATTACTTATTGACTCAAAGGGCAGGCAGATTGATAAACATACTGTTGTACTTGGAGCAGAAGTGTTGTTAAAAGAAAATAATAATGTTGCTATGCACCAGGTACTTGCAAGATGGGATCCCCATATGATTCCAATTCTTTCAGAGATGGCTGGAAAGGTTCGCTTTGAGGACATAGTGCTAGGTAAAACGTTGAGGCAAGAATCAGACGTCACAACCGGAGTTAAACGCAAGGTGATTATGGAACATAAAGGAGATTTACATCCTCAGATTATTATAGAGGATGCGACAGGGAAGATTTTAGGTCTGTATCCAATTCCAGAAAAAGCGCACATTGAAGTGGAAGAGGGTGATAAGGTGATTGCTGGGACATTGCTTGCTAAGACACCACGTGAGATCTCAAGGACTGAGGATATTACAGGTGGTTTACCAAGGGTTTCTGAAATACTTGAGGCGAGAAAGCCAAAAGACCCTGCAGTGATGAGTGAGATTGATGGAGTTGTGGAGGTTGGTGAGAAACGTCGTGGCAAAAGGACAATTATAGTTAAAAGTGAAAAAATGGAGGTAGAACATCTTGTCCCGAGAGGTACACACCTAAAGGTACACAGAGGAGACAGAATAAAGGCTGGGAGTCCGCTTGTTGATGGTCCGCTTATTTTACAGGACATATTAAGGATAAGTGGAGAGGAAGAGTTACAAACATATATGTTAAAAGAGGTTCAAAATGTTTATCGTTCGCAGAATGTACCGATAGATGATAAGCATATTGAAATTATAATTGCTCAGATGCTCAGAAAAGTTAAGGTAGATGACGTAGGTGATACAAGTTTACTGCCCTGTCAGGTTATTGATAAATTTAAGTTTAGAGAAGAGAACAAAAAGATAATTGGAAAAGGTGGAAAACCAGCAACGGCGAAGCCATTGTTGCTCGGTATTACTAAGGCATCATTGCAATCTGAGAGCTTTATATCAGCTGCCTCATTCCAGGAAACTACAAAAGTTTTGACCAGAGCAGCGCTTGAAGGTAAAATAGATCGGCTTGTTGGATTAAAAGAAAATGTTATTTTGGGACATCTTATACCGGCTGGGACCGGCTATAAATCTTATTCTTCACTTTACTCAATACCAACTGAGCTAGCTGTTTCTAAAGATTTGGGAAAACAAGAGAATAAAGAGCTTGTTGCGTCAACCCAATAGGAGATTAATAAAAGATATGCCAACAATAAATCAATTAATAAGAAAAGGAAGAAAAAAAGTAAGAAACAAAAGTAAAAGCCCGGATTTAGATAAATGTGCACAAAAAAGGGGTGTTTGTCTTCAGGTTATGACCAGGACACCTAAAAAACCAAACTCTGCATTGAGAAAAGTGGCAAGGGTGAGATTGTCTAATGGAAGTGAAATAACTGCTTATATTCCTGGTGAAGGGCATAATCTGCAGGAACATTCTATTGTGTTAGTAAGAGGCGGTCGAGTAAGAGACCTTCCAGGTGTAAAATATCATATTATACGTGGAACATTAGATGCTTCTGGTGTTGATGGTAGAATGCGTTCGCGTTCTAAGTATGGAACAAAAACTCCAAAATAAGTATAAACAAGGAGATTATTAATTATGGCGCTTAAATATAGAAGCACTGCGGTTTTTTTACAACCTGATACAAAGTATAAGAGTAAAATTGCTTCAAAATTTATTAATTCTCTAATGAGAAAAGGGAAAAAAAGCGTAGCCGAAAAAGTATATTATGAAGCTCTGGATATTATAGAAAAAAAGATATCTGATGTTAGTCCTATAGAAATATTTGAGACTGCGGTAAATAATGTTAAACCATTGGTGGAAGTTAGATCAAGACGTGTAGGTGGTGCAACATATCAGGTGCCTGTGGAAGTACCAAAACAGAGACAAACATCATTAGCAATTCGCTGGATAATAAATGCTGCAAAGGAGAAAAAAGGTAGGCCGATGTATCAGCGATTGGCTGATGAATTGATAGATTCGTATAAGAAACAAGGTACAGCCATTACCCAACGTGAAAATACACATAAGATGGCTGAAGCAAATAAGGCATTTGCACACTTTGCATGGTCAAGATTTTAATATGGGAATTGGGAGTGTTATGAATATCGAAAGAATGCGTAATATTGGTATAGCGGCGCATATTGACGCTGGCAAGACAACAACATCGGAAAGAATAATCTATTATACCGGAAGGTCTCATAAAATGGGTGAGGTCCATGAGGGTACTACAATAATGGATTGGATGGAAGAGGAGCAAAAACGAGGAATTACCATTACAGCAGCCGCAACAACATGTTCGTGGAAAGATTATCAAATTAATCTGATTGATACGCCGGGTCACGTCGATTTCACTGTTGAAGTGGAACGGTCTCTTCGCGTTTTAGACGGTGCAGTTTGCATTTTCTGTGGAGTCGGTGGAGTAGAAGCGCAAACTGAAACAGTGTGGCGTCAGGCGGATAAATACGGTGTACCAAGGATTTGCTTTATTAACAAAATGGACCGAGTGGGCGCAGATTTCTTGAAAGTAGTTAGCGAAATAAACGAAAAATTAGGAGCCAAAGCCATTCCTATTCAAATTCCTTTGGGAAAGGAACAGGCTTTCAGGGGTGTGATAGACCTTGTAGACATGAAGGCAATTGTTTATTCGGATGAGGACGATAAGCTTGGAGCTAATTATAAAATAGAAGAATTTCCGGATGAGTATAAGAAAGAAGCAGAATTGTATCGCGAAAAGATGGTCGAAGGACTTGCTGAAGAAATTGATTGGTTAACTGAGAAATTTCTTAGTGGTGAGCATATAAATAATGATGAAATTAAAAAGGCTATCAGAGAAGCTACAATAAATTTGAAAATAGTGCCAGTTTTATGTGGTTCTGCTTTTAAGAAAAAAGGAGTTCAACCATTATTAGATGCGGTGTGTGATTATTTACCATCACCATTAGACAAAAAGGCGGTTGAAGGTACTAATCCATATTCTGATGAAAAAATATCAAGAAAGCCAATCTCTACGGAGCCATTTAGTGCACTTGCTTTTAAAATAACAGCAGACAAACATGGTGATCTAACATTTATAAGGGTATATTCAGGAAAAGTGTCTTCTGGTACAAGGGTGATAAATTCTGGTAAAGATAAAAAGGAATTAATAAGTCGTATTTATAAAATGCACGCTAATATAAGAGAACAAGTAGATGAATTATGTGCTGGTGATATTGGTGCTGTTATTGGTTTAAAACATACTGTAACTGGCGACACCCTTAGTGATTCTAACTACCCAATAGTTCTTGGAAAGATGGAATTCCCAGAAACTGTAATATCGATGGCTATAGAGCCAAAGACGGATGCAGAAAAGGAAAAGTTGGGGGCTGCTTTATCGAAGATGGCGAAAGAGGACCCAACTTTCAGGGTTCACGTGGACCAGGAAACAGGGCAGTTGATTATATCTGGTATGGGTGAATTACATTTGGAAGTTATTAAAAATAGGATGTTAAGTGAATATAACGTAGATGCAAATGTTGGTGCGCCGAAAGTATCATACAGAGAGACAATAGGTAAAAAGGTTGAGGTTGAAGGTAAATTTATACAACAGACAGGTGGTCATGGTCAGTATGGGCATGTATGGATAGTTTTAGAGCCGTTTAAGGGTGATGAACCTGTAACTTTCGTTGATGACATTGTTGGAGGAAAGATTCCAAAGCAGTATGTAAGGTCTGTAGAAAAAGGGATTAGGGAGACTGCTTCAACTGGTGTAGCCGGGGGATATCCGCTCATAGATATAAAAGTTACGGTAACAGATGGTTCAACTCATCCAGTGGATTCCTCTGATTTAGCGTTTTATACAGCAGCAAGTATAGCATTAAGAAAGGGTGTGGAAATGGCTAAATCAATATTGTTAGAGCCAGTAATGTCCATAGAAATTGCTGTTCCTGAGCAATATATGGGTGACGTAATTAGCGAAATACATAGTCGCAGGGCAAATATAATCGAAATGGATACAAGAGGTAACCTCAGAATTATCAAAGGTGATGTACCACTTGCTGAAATGTTTGGATATGCAACTGTGTTGAGGTCTGTTACTCAGGGCAGGGGAACTTATACAATGGAACCTCTTGAATATAGGCCCGCACCAGCCAAAGTGTTTAGTAGTGTAGCATAATGTATCTTAAATAAGTGGAGGTTTTAGTATGGGTAAAGAGGTATTTAGGCGGACGAAGCCGCATGTTAATGTAGGTACGATAGGGCATGTGGATCATGGTAAGACTACGTTGACGTCTGTGATAACGCACGTGTTGGCGAAGCAGGGTTTGGCGAAGGAGAGGCCGTATGATACGATAGACAATGCTCCTGAGGAGAGGGAGAGGGGTATAACGATAGCGATATCACATGTGGAATATGAGACGAAGAAGAGGCATTATGCACATGTGGATTGTCCTGGTCATGCTGATTATGTGAAGAATATGATAACGGGTGCGGCGCAGATGGACGGTGCGATATTGGTGGTGAGTGCACCGGATGGACCTATGCCGCAGACACGAGAGCATATATTGTTGGCGAGGCAGGTAGGTGTGCCAAGGATAGTGGTGTTTATGAACAAGGTGGATATGTTAGAGGATAAGGAGCTACTGGACCTTGTGGAGATGGAGGTCAGGGAGTTGTTGAGTAAGTACAATTTTCCTGGTGATGAGATACCTGTGATAAGGGGTTCTGCGTTAAAGGCAAATGAGTGTGGTTGTGGGGCTGCTAGTTGTGTGAATTGTGGGCCCGTGTTGAAGTTGATGGATGCGGTGGATACGTATATGCCTGATCCTGTAAGGGAGATAGATAAGCCATTTTTGATGTCGATAGAGGATGTGTTCAGTATAAAAGGGAGGGGAACGGTAGGTACGGGAAGAGTAGAAAGAGGCAGGGTAAAGGTTGGGGATGAGGTTGATATAGTAGGGATAAAGCCTGAGATAAAGAAGTCTGTGGTGACNGGNGTGGAGATGTTTAATAAGACGCTAGATGAAGGGCAGGCAGGTGATAACCTTGGGGTGTTGCTGAGGGGTGTAGAGAAGGACGATTTGGAGAGGGGACAGGTATTGGCAAAGCCTGGGACTATTACGCCGCACAAAAAGTATGAAGCAGAGGCATATATATTGACAAAGGAGGAGGGTGGAAGGCACACGCCCTTTTTCAATGGATATAGACCACAGTTTTATTTTAGGACGACGGATGTAACGGGTGTGGTGACATTGACGGGTGGTGCGGAGATGGTGATGCCTGGAGATAATGTCAAAGTGAATGTTGAGTTGCTGACGGCGGTAGCGATGGATGAGGGGTTGAGGTTTGCGATACGAGAGGGTGGAAAAACAGTTGGTGCCGGCGTTGTTACTAAAATTATTGAATAGATTGATTTTTAATATTGACAATAATAGATTGTGTGATAGCATGAAGATTTTAGCAAATTTAGAATATTTGGAGTGTTATGGCGCTTGACCAAAAAATAAGAATACGAATGGAAGCTTATGATCATAGGATATTAGATCAATTGGCTCTAGAGGTTGTTGAGACCGCAAAACGTACTGGAGCTAAGGTTTTTGGTCCGGTTCCTCTACCTACAAGAATAGAAAGATATACTGTACTAAGATCTCCGCATGTCGATAAAAAATCCAGGGAGCAGTTTGAAATAAGGACACATAAAAGATTAATTGATATTGTGGAGCCTACGGCAAAGACAATGGATGCTTTGAATAAGATAAATATGCCGGCAGGTATAGACATCAAAATAAAAGCCTGAGAAATTGAATGTACAACTTTTATCAATAGGGGTTAAAATCGAAATGTTAAATGGTTTGCTTGGGAAAAAAGTAGGTATGACACAGATATATAACGAGGAAGGTAGTCTTCTTCCGATAACTCTCGTTCAAGCAGGTCCATGTAGTGTAACGCAGATAAAAACTGTCGGAAATGATGGATATTCAGCGGTTCAGCTTGGATTCGATGATAGGAAGAAAAAAAAGGCTAATAAGGCAGAAATTGGGCATGTTGCTAAGTATTCAGTTGAGCCTAAAAGGTTTATAAAAGAACTAATACCAAATCAAGGTGCAGATATAAAACCCGGTCAGGCTGTTACTGTTGATATATTTAATGATGTTAAAAAAGTGGATATTATTGGTATTACTAAGGGCAAAGGTTTCGCTGGTGTAATGAAAAGATGGAATTTTAAGGGTGGTCGTAGTACGCACGGTTCAACAAGACATAGACCGCCTGGTTCTATAGGTTCTAATACTGATCCTGGTAGGGTTATAAAAGGTAAGAAGATGTCAGGAAGATTGGGTGGAGAACGTGTAACAATAAAAAATTTAGATTTGGTTAAAATTGATAAGGATAGGAATTTGTTATTCATCCGGGGTGCTTTACCAGGGCATAAAAATGGTTACATAATAATTAGGAAAAGTAGAGTGAAAGGATAAGGTAAATGACTGCTAAGGAAGTACCTCTTTATAACAAGGAAGGGAAACAAATAGACAGCATAAGATTGGACGAACAGAAATTTGGTTATCCTATATATAGGGTATTATTGCGAGATGCAGTAATTATGTATGAGGCGAATAAAAGGCAGGGGACTGCATCAACGAAAACAAAAGGCGAGGTTGCTGGAGGTGGTAAGAAACCTTGGGTGCAGAAACATACTGGCAGGGCGAGGGCTGGAAGTATCCGTTCGCCGTTATGGAGGGGTGGCGGGGTTGTATTTGGACCTAAGCCAAGAGATTATTCTTACGCTATTCCTAAAAAGGCTAAGAAGCTGGCACTTTTCTCTGCATTATCAGGTAAAATTAGAGATAATGAATTAATCGTAATTGACGATTTAAGTTTCAATACACCGAAAACAAAACGAATGGTTGAGATATTGAATGCCCTTAAGATATATGGAGAAAGTTGTTTAATTGTAACACAAAACAAGGATGACGCAGTGTGGAAATCTGCCCGTAATATTCCTTATGTAAAAGTATTACCGAGTGCGCAATTGAATGCGTACGATGTTCTAAGACCAAAGAAAATTTTAATAACCAAAGAAGCTATTACAAATATAAAAAAGTAGAGGTTCAGGTTTAATGAATAGATATCAAATTATAAAAAAACCATTAAGAACAGAGAAGGGTGTTGCTGACGTTCAGTCATCAAACACATATCATTTTGAAGTGGATATGAAGGCAAATAAAATTCAGATAAAAGACGCCATTGAAAAGTTCTTTAATGTAAAGGTTGCTGATATTAGAACTCAGGTTAGGAAGGGCAAGAACAGGCGTGTAAAGTTCAAGCAGGGAAGGACTAAAGACTGGAAGAAGGCTATAGTTATGCTAAAGGAAGGTAGCACTATAGACTTAGGATACTGATTCTAAAGAGGTAAAGAAAATAATGGGGATTATTTATTATAAACCTACAAGTGCAGGAAGAAGGTTTGCAAGTGTTTCAGATTTTTCAGAGATTACTACCGATAAACCTGAAAAATCATTATTGGAACCTATAAGGAAAACCGGCGGCAGGAATAATGAGGGGAAAATAACTGCAGAGCATATTGGTGGTGGGAGTAGAAGACATTATAGAATTATTGATTTTAAGCGTAGGAAGGATAATGTTCCGGCAAGGGTCGCTAGTGTTGAATATGACCCAAATAGATCCGCACGTATAGCATTGTTACATTACGCTGATGGTGAAAAAAGATATATACTTGCGCCAAATAATTTAAAAGTCGGGCAAACAGTGATGTCTGGCGAAAAAGTTGAACCTGAATCAGGTAATTGTATGCCGATCAAAAATATTCCTTTGGGTTTAGATATACATAATATTGAATTGCGTGTCGGTCAGGGTGGGCGATTGGTACGTTCAGCGGGTGGTGTCGCTAAATTACTGGCAAAAGAGGGAGACTATGCGCATATTGTTCTTCCTTCGGGGGAGATCAGAAAGTTATTTTTAGAATGCAGGGCTACAATAGGACAGCTTGGGAATTTAGACCATAAAAATATAAGAATAGGGAAAGCAGGGAGGAATCGCTGGAAGGGAATAAGACCGCGTGTAAGGGGAGTTGCACAGAATCCGGTTTCACATCCTCTCGGTGGCGGTGAAGGCAGGAGCGGTGGCGGCAGACATCCATGCTCTAGAACGGGTTTGTTGGCAAAAGGTGGAAAAACAAGGAAGAAGAAGTCGCTAAGCAATAAATTTATAATTCGCAGAAGGAGGATAGGTGCAAGAGGTAACAAGTAAAATTAATTTAAATATCGGGAGATACTATGAGTCGTTCCGTTAAAAAAGGTCCATATATAGATAGTAAATTATTAAAAAAAGTTTTAAAACAAAAAGAAAAAGGTGTTAGTGAATTTATAAAGACATGGGCGCGGAGTTGTACTATTGTACCGGAGTTTGTATCACATACATTTCTAGTCCATAATGGGAAAATATTTCATAAATTATTTATTACTGATGATATGGTAGGTCATAAACTTGGGGAGTTTTCATTAACTCGAACTTTTAAGGCACACGGTGGCGTTAAGAAGAAAGAAACACCGCATGGTTGATGATAAATTAACTACTCATTCGAAAGAATTAAGCTATGGAATTTAAATCAATATACAAGTATGCAAGGATATCGCCTAGGAAGGCTCGATATGTAATTGACCTTGTAAGGGGAAAATCGGTGAATGATGCTTTAAGGATTTTGAGATTAACACATAAGAGGGCATCATACATGATTGATAAGGTGATAAGGGCTGCGCTGGCTTCAGCCAATGAAAATCTTGATGTGGATGCGGATTCTTTATATATAGCGCAGGCGTTAGTAGATTGCGGCCCAACTAGAAAGTGGTTTCGTCCTAGACCTCGCGGTGTGTCGGCAACAATCTTAAAAAGGACAAGTCATATTACTATTGTGTTGTCTGAAAATAAATAAAAAGGAGATGAAATGGGTCAGAAGGCTTGCCCGATAGGTTTAAGGTTAGGTATAACTCAGGAATGGAAGTCGCGCTGGTATGCTGACAAAAAATCTTTTGGTAGTTTGCTCGTAGGCGATCATAAGATACGTAAGTTGATTAAGAAAAATTATAGCCTTGCTGGTATTTCGTTTGTTGAGATAGAGAGAACAAGTCAGGATGCCAAGATAACATTACACACTGCGCGTCCGGGATTGGTTATTGGTAGGAAAGGTGCCGAAGTTGATAAATTGAAAGAGGAGATTCAGAGACTGATTGGTTGTGAAGTTATAATAAAGATTAAAGAAATTACAAAACCAGAATTAGATGCACAGCTTGTTGCTGAAAGTATTGCTGAGCAATTGGAAAAGCGGGCAGCGTTTAGAAGGGCTATGAAGAAAGCAATGGACGCTGCAGTTGACGCAGGCGCTAAGGGAGTAAAACTACAGGTTGCCGGTAGATTGGGTGGTGCAGAAATTGCAAGGACAGAAAAGATGTCTTCGGGAAGTGTTCCATTGCATACCCTAAGGGCAGATATTGATTATGGTTTTGCAGAGGCAAAAACGAGTTATGGTGTGATTGGAGTAAAAGTCTGGATTTATAAGGGTTTGATAGGTAAAGGGAAGGAGAATAAATATGCGCATGATGCCAAAGAGGGTCAAGTTCAGGAAGTCACAACGGCAAAAAATTAAAGGAAACGCTACAAGATGTAATACCGTAGCTTTTGGTGAATTTGGTTTGCAGTCGCTGGAACCAGGTTGGATAACTGCGCAACAGTTAGAAGCCGGAAGGGTTTCTGCGTCACAATACCTTCCAAGAGAGGGGAAATTAACAATAAGGGTTTTTCCTCATAAATCAGTTTCATCAAAACCTATCGAAACTCGTATGGGAAAAGGCAAAGGAGAGCCTGAATTCTGGGTTGCTGTTGTTAAACCTGGGACCGTAGTGTATGAACTGAGTGGTATCAATGAAGAGATGGCAAAACAGACCTTTAACAGGATTGCACATAAATTACCTGTGAGGGTGAGGCTTATACAGAGGAGAAAAACGATTTGAAGGCAAGTGAAATTAGATTAAAATCTAGACAAGAAATTTTAGATGAAATTGATGCTACAAGCAGGGAGTTGTTAAACATCAAATTTCACTGGCAGGTAGGCGAGACAAGGAATCCAGCTCAGAAAAAGAGGTGCAGGATAGATATTGCAAGGTTAAAAACGATACTCAGGGAAGTTGACTTGGGGATTAATAAGCATCTCAATAAAAAGGAGTCGGTTTAAAGAATGATTAACAATAAAAGAGGAAAAAGGAAAAAGATTGTTGGAATTGTTATAAGCAAAAAGATGCAAAAGACGGCGGTAATCGAAGTAATGCGCCTAGTAAAGCATCCCAAATATGGTAAATATGTAAAGAGATGTACGATATACAAAACTCATGATGAAAATAATCAAGCTGGTGTTGGTGATAAAGTTGAGATAATGGAAACAAGGCCTATAAGTAAAACAAAAAATACAAAATTAGTTCGTATTATTGAAAAAGCAAAGCAGTAATTTCCGGAGTTTTTGAAAATGATAATGGAACAAACGAGTTTAGAAATTGCTGATAATAGTGGGGCAAAAAGAGCTACTTGCATTAAGGTGCTTGGTGGATCTGGTAGAAGATATGCGACTGTCGGTGATATAGTTGTTGCGGCCGTTAAGAAGGCACTTCCAGATGGAGTTGTAAAAAAAGGTGATGTCGTTAGGGGTGTTGTCGTACGTACCAAAAAAAATGTACGCAGGGAAGATGGCTCTTATTTAAAGTTTGATAAAAATGCTATTGTTATTATTGATGACGATGGTAACCCGAGAGGGACACGTATTTTTGGGGCTGTAGCCAGGGAATTAAGACAAAAAAATTTTACGAAAATAATATCTTTGGCTGCAGAAGTAGTGTAAAAAATATTCTGGCAATAGAAATGAAGGAACTTTACTAATATTATAAAACAAGTACTAGAAAAAGAAAGTTTTGTGCTGATTCTATAACCCAGGCTTAAAGTAAATTTGGTGTTTTGGAGATATTTATGCATGTTCGTAGAGATGACCTTGTAGCAGTAATGGCTGGCAATGAAAAGGGTAAGACAGGAAAGATTATAAAAGTTTTAAGCGATAAAAACAGGGTCGTTATAAAGGGTGTTAATTTAGTATATAAGCATACAAAGCCAAGTCAGAAGAGTCCACAGGGAGGAAGGATTCAAAAAGAGGCGTCAATTTCAATGTCCAATGTTTTACCTGTTTGTCAGAATAAAAGCTGCAAGAAACATGGTAAGGGTGTAAGAACAAAGAAAAAGATGTTAGAAAATGGCAATAGATTACGCGTTTGTGTATATTGTAGTTCAGAAATAGTATCCGGAGAGTGACTTTTAAGGCATAAATTAGTATGGCAAGATTATTAGAAAAGTATAAGCTTGAAATATTGCCGCAGTTAATGAAAAAGTTTTCTCAAAAAAATAAATTATCTGTGGCGAAAATACAGAAGATTGTTGTAAACATGGGGGTGGGAAAGGCGGTTGATAATAAAAAACTCGTTGAAGAAGCTTCTGGACATTTGTCTGTGATTACTGGTCAAAAGCCGCTTATTACAAAAGCAAAAAAGGCTATATCCGGTTTTAAGCTTCGAAAAGGAATACCTATAGGGTGTAAGGTGACCCTCCGCGGGAAGAGGATGTACGAGTTTTTAGATCGCTTAATAAGCATTGTATTACCTAGAATAAGAGATTTCAGAGGGCTTTCACCTAAGGCGTTTGATGGACGTGGTAACTATACCCTCGGGCTTACGGAACAAATCGTATTTCCTGAAATAAGTATTGAAACAGTTGAAACAATTCAGGGTATGGATGTAACGTTCGTAATTAGTGGAAATTCAAACGATCAATCTCGAGAATTATTAAAATTAATCGGAATGCCTTTCAGGTTAGAATAAGGAGTATCAATGGCAAGGAAATGTCTGATAGAAAAATCTAAAAGAGAACCTAAATATAAGACACGCAAGTATAATAGATGTAAACTTTGTGGAAGAAGTGGTGCTTACTATCGAAGGTTTCAAATATGTAGATTATGTTTTAGAAAGCTTGCCTCTAAAGGCGAGATACCCGGTGTGAAAAAAGCTAGCTGGTAATAAACAGAAATATTAAATCTAATTTGTAAGAAGGGACAAAAAAGATGTGTATAACAGATCCAATTTCTGACATGTTTACGAGTATCAGAAATGCAAATATGATATTAAGAGAAAGTGTAGATGTGTCTTCATCCAAAATCAAAAAGGCGATTTTGAAGGTACTTAAGGATGAGGGTTACATAAAAGACTACAAAGAGGTTTCTGTTGATAGCAATAAAAGTACAATAAGGATTTATTTAAAATACGGTCCGTTAAAACAGCGAGTGCTTAATAACATTGAAAGGGTGAGTAAATGTAGCAGGCGCATTTATAAGCAAGGTAGAAAAGTTACAAAAGTGATGGGTGGATTTGGTACTGCAATATATTCAACATCAAAAGGTATTATTAGTGATAAAGAATGCAGAGCATTAAAAATAGGCGGCGAGCTACTTTGTGTGGTATCGTAAAAACAGTTAAAAGGAATGAAAGATGTCGCGTATAGGTAAACAGCCAGTTAAAATTTCAAATGATGTTAAAGTTTTAATTAACGGAAACAATGTCGATGTTGAAGGCCCAAAAGGCAAAGTAAGCCAGGTTTTTCATCCTGATATAAAGGTGGAATACAATCAACAGGATAAATTAATAATTGTAAAGAGATCATCGGATGAAAAATTTCATAGGGCACTGCATGGATTAACTCGTTCAATAATTTCGAATATGGTTATTGGTGTTACAAAAGGGTTTTCCAAGCATCTTGAGATTAATGGGCTTGGATATACCGCCAAGATTCAGGGTAAAGACCTTGTATTGTCTCTCGGTTACACACATATGGTAAGTTTGGAAATACCTAAAGGAATAAAAATTGAAATTACAAATCCAGCAAATCCTGTGAAGTTTACGGTTTCAGGGCCTGATAAACAGCTGGTTGGACAGTTTGCCGCTGAAATCAGAGGAAAGAAACCACCAGAGCCATACAAGGGAATGGGAATTAAGTATGAGAATGAGGTTATAAGAAGGAAAGCTGGTAAGGCATTTACTTCTAGTGCTACATAATAGCTAGTTGTGAGGTTCTAACTATGGATCATATAAAGGAAAAATTGCGTAAAAGGTTGACGCGTCACCTTAGAATTAGACGAAAAGTAGTAGGAACGGGCGAAAGACCACGTTTGAGTGTATATCGAAGTTTAAAACATATTTATTGTCAGATTATTGACGATATTGAAGGAAAGACATTAGTATCTGCATCAACGCAATCTACAGATATCAAGACTCAAATAAAATATGGAGGGAATATTAATGCCGCGGAAATTGTTGGTAAGAAGATTGCGGAAGAAGCTAAAAAGAAGGGCATTAATAAAGTCATATTTGATAAAGGTGGATACAAGTATCACGGAAGGGTTAAGGCACTTGCTGAAAGTGCAAGAAAACATAATTTGAGTTTTTAAATTTTTTAATTCTTACAAGGAGATAGATTTGGCACGTTCTGAAGAGCCGATGAATTTAGAAGAAACAGTTGTAAGGATTAACCGCTGTACTACAGTAACTAAGGGTGGTAAATCAATGAGTTTTAGCGCCCTTGTTGCTGTTGGTGATAAAAAAGGGAGTGTTGGAATTGGATTTGGCAAGGCACGAGAGGTACCAAATGCAGTTAGTAAAGCGGTTAAAGAGGCAAAAAGGCAGCTTGTTAAAATTCCTTTAGTTGGCGATACAATACCCCATGAGATATGGGGTAAGTATAAGGCAGCGAGTATTCTTTTGAGGCCTGCATCACCCGGAACTGGTATTAAAGCTGGGGTGTCTGCAAGGGCTGTTCTTGAACTGGCTGGGGTTAAAAATATATTGACAAAATGTTTTGGAAGTAGAAATCCGCTTAATGTTGCTAAGGCAACATTGAGTGGTTTAATGTCTCTAAAGACAAGGGAAGGGGTTGAAAGGCTTAGGGGAGTAAAACTAGAATGAATCTCAGTGATATTAAAGCAATACCTTTTCATAGAAAATTTAAAAAGAGGGTAGGACGTGGAAGAGGTTCCGGGATGGGAAAAACCTCAGGCAGGGGCGGGAAGGGTGCAACTGCAAGGTCTGGTAATGAAACGAAGATACAATTTGAGGGTGGGCAGACTCCACTCTTTCGTCGTTTACCGAAGAGGGGTTTTAATAATCCATTTAAGAAGAATTACACTATTGTTAATATAAGCGATTTTGCACAATTTGCGAAGGGATCTAAAGTAGATCCTGAAAAACTGAAGGAAGCTGGCATTATTAAAAGAGTATTAGATGGTTTAAAAGTTTTAGGTGATGGCGAGATTAAAAATCCTTTAACTATAGAGGCTCATAAATTTAGTCAATCGGCAATTGAGAAGATTAGAGCAGCTGGTGGGCAGGTTAAAGTTATAACATGATAGAACAGTTCGGAAATATTTTTAGAATACCAGAATTACGTAAAAAAGTACTGATTACACTTGGGCTTATAACACTTTGCAGAATTGGTGTATATATACCAATTCCAGGGATTGACACAACTGTTTTAAAATCATATTTTAATCAGTTTTCTCAAACAGGTGTTGGTCAATTATTGGGGTTGGTTGATATGTTTGCCGGTGGTGCATTAGCCTCAGGCGCAATTTTTGGCCTTGGTGTTATGCCATATATCAGTGCATCCATTATCTTTCAGTTATTAGTTGGAGTAATTCCGTATTTAGAAAAGCTGCAAAAAGAGGGGGATGCTGGTAGGAAGAAAATTAATCAATATACTCGTTTAACGACTGTTGGACTCTGTCTTTTTCAAGCATTTATAATGACAAGAACTCTTTATACTGTAGAATTTAATGGTATTCCTGTCATTCCTGTTCATCTTCAAGGTTTTGGATTTCAGATAATGGCTGCGTTGCTTTTGACAACCGGCACCATGACCTTAATGTGGATTGGTGAACAAATTGAAGAACATGGGATTGGTAGCGGTATTTCGATTGTTATCATGATTAGTATTATAGACCGCTTGCCATGGGCATTTTCTCAAATAATGCAAAATTTCACTTTTTCAGTAACACCAGCTGAACATCAAATTGGTATTGTTAAATTGCTTGTTCTGATAGGTATGTTTCTCGCTATTGTTTGTGGTATTGTGTACATTACGCAAGGACAGCGACGCATACCAGTCCAACAGGCAAAACATACGCGTGGTAGAAGGGTATATGGTGGGCAAAGGCATTTCTTACCGTTACGCGTAAATCAAGCAGGTGTTATGCCTATTATATTTGCTCAGTCTCTGTTAATATTCCCGGCAGCAATAATGCAGGGTATTCAGGTAAGGTATGAACCTGGAACATTTGGCTATTGGATTACTTCTCGTATAGCTGAAATTTTGCAGGGTGGAGTGGTATATGTTATATTTTACATAATTTTAATAACGTTTTTTTGTTATTTTTGGACCGCGATTCAGTTTAATCCTAAAGAGATGTCAAATAATATGAAGGATTATGGGAGTTTCGTCCCTGGAATAAGACCTGGTCCAAGAACTGCGGAATATTTGGAAGGGATTATGGGTAAGATTACTTTGGCTGGTGCAGCCTTTCTGGCTTTGATTGCTATCCTACCGATACTCGTTGCTGGTGGTTTTGATCTTAGCCGTGCTATTGCTGGATTTTATGGCGGTACGGGGTTGCTAATAATTGTTGGTGTTGCGCTTGATATGGTGCAGANAATAGAATCACACATGGTTATGAGACAATACAGTGGTTTTCTGAGCGGTGGTACAAGGATCAGAGGAAGATTAGGATGAGNGTTGTGTTTATTGGTCCGCCNGGGGCAGGTAAAGGTACCCAGGCAGAGACTGTTAGTAAAGAGNAAAAGATACCTCATATTTCTTCCGGCAACTTATTAAGAGAAGCAGTAGAAACAGGTACGGAGACTGGGNNAAAGGCAAAATNTTATATTGAGAAAGGATTATTAGTCCCTGATAATTTGGTTGTTGATATAATCAAAGACAGGATTTTAAAAAAAGANTGTGAAAGTGGTTATATTTTAGATGGCTTTCCAAGGACGCTGGCGCAGGCAAAAATTCTTGATGAAATGTTAAAAANCCTTGGTAAAAAGCTAGATGTAGTTTTTTATTTTGCAGTTTCAAAAGAGAATGTAGTGCTTCGGTTGTCTGGTAGAAGGATATGTAGCAGCTGTGGTGCGAACTATCATATTGCGTTTGTCCCATCATTAAAAAATGGCATCTGTGATAAATGTGGGGGTAAGCTGAATCAACGTTCAGATGATAAACCTGAGACGATACTGGAAAGATTAAGAATTTATCATGAACAAACAGAGGACTTGATTGCATATTACAGGGACAACGGGATATTAAAGGAAATCTCAAGCGATGGAAATATAGAGAAGATAACGAAAGAAGTGAACAATTCAATTAATACCTCTTTGCAGAAGAAACGTAGTTAAGCTACGGAGTGATTAAGTTGATAGTCAGAAAATCACCCAGGGAAATTGAATTAATGCGGGAGGCTGGCAAGATCGTGGCAGGTGCACTGGGGCTGGCTAAAGAAATTGCAGATAATGGTATAACTACAGATTACATAAATACAGAAATTGAAAAATATATAGTTGTTCAAGGTGGGGTGCCAATCTTTAAAGGTTATAGGGGTTTTCCTAAAAGTATATGTACATCAATAAATGAAGAAGTAGTTCATGGCATACCCGGGGAAAGAAAATTATGCGAAGGGGATATTCTTAGCATTGATGTTGGAGTTGGTTATAAGAAATACGTAGCGGATGCTGCATTAACTATACCAATAGGTGAGATAACGCCTGATGCCAAAAAACTTCTGGATGTTTGTGAGAAGTCGCTTTATATGGCAATTAGTGCCATAAAATCATATGAAAAGTTATCATTGATTTCCAGAACGATACAAAATTACGTTGAAGAGAACGGGTTTTCTGTTGTAAGGAATTACACAGGGCATGGGATTGGCAGGTGTATGCATGAAGACCCACAAGTGCCAAATTTTTTGAGCAAGGCACTATTAGACGCTGATGAGATATTAATGCCTGGTATAACATTGGCGATCGAACCTATGATTTGTATGGGTANGTATGATACTGAGGTGTTAAACAACAATTGGACAGTTGTAACCAAAGATAGGGAATTATCTGCACATTTNGAACATACAATTGTGGTTACTGAAAATGGNGCAGATATATTAACTATTTAGNTTTTAAATGAAGTTTTAAATATGCCGAAAGAAGAACCAATTAGAGTCGAGGCTGTTGTAAAAGAAGCGCTGCCNAATGCAATGTTCTGGGTAGAATTACAGAACGGACATAANGTTCTTGCGCATGTTTCAGGGAAAATGAGAATGCATTTTATTAAAATATTGCCAGGTGATAAAGTAACCATAGAAATGTCACCGTATGACCTCGACAAAGGCAGAATTATATACAGGCAGGTTTAATTTCAATTCAAAAGATTGACAGTACGGGATGGTAAAATGAAAGTCAGGACTGCTGTAAAAAGAATTTGTGAAAATTGTAAGATAGTGCGTAGAAAAAGAGTTGTTCGAGTAATTTGCTCAAATCCAAGGCATAAGCAGAGACAGGGTTAACGTTTAAATTTACATTTTGTTTAAAATTTAGAAAGGAATTACTGAATGCCTAGAATTGCCGGTATTGATATTCCAGCGGATAAAAGGATTGTTATCGGGCTCACATATGTATATGGTATAGGAAAGGCGTTGTCGCAGAAAATTTTAAAAGCATTAAACATTGAAGAAAATATACGCGCGAAAGACCTTCATGAAGATCAATTAAGCGTATTGGGCGCTTATATTGAGAAAAATTTTACTATTGAAGGTCAATTACGTAGACAGGAAATGCAGAACATTGTGCGTATGAAAAGCATAGGATGTTACAGGGGTATGCGTCATAAATTAGGCTTGCCAGTAAGGGGTCAGCGAACCAGAACAAATGCGCGGACAAGAAAAGGACGAAAGAAAACTGTAGCTGGCAAAAAGAGTGTGAAAGAATTGGGTTAAAGTTCGTTGTTTGTTTTCTGACGATTGTTGTATCGCTGTGAAAGAATTGCATGAAACAAAAAGGAACAGTCAGGGGGTTATTAAAGGCCAACAAGGATTTATTAAAGATTCTTTCCTTGAATATAGAGCAACATGGAGATGAACGTGAAATAAAGAAGTTCAATGAGGTTGTAGGTTTTTGTGAGCAGGTTCTTCAAATTATTGAAGAAAATTATCAAAATAAACGGTTAATATTTCTAGAGTGTTCTTGCGGAAAGTCATATTTATCTTTTGCATTGAATTTTATTATTTCAGAGCGTTTTGCAATTGATACTTTTTTTTATGGTGTTGATACTAATGGAGAATTGATAGAAAAATGTAATCAGATATGTGAATGCCTTGGTTATGGGAATATGCGCTTTATCAATGACAGAATTATAGATGTTATACCTGAAAAAGACATTGATATGGTTATTGCCTTGCATGCATGTGATATTGCGACTGATGAAACAATTGCAAAAGGTATCAAGTTGAAAGCGAAGTATATTATAGTCGTTCCATGTTGTGAAAATCAGATTCGTGGGCGCTTAAAAGTAAGACATCCGCTTGTTAATATAACTAATTTTGGACTTTTGAGGTATCGTTTTGCAGATATTTTGACAGAGGCGTTAAGGGCTCAGTTCCTTACAGGTGCTGGTTATCATGTTAAACTCGGTGAGGTTACTTCTCCAAAATATACTCCAAAAAATTTGATGATTATAGCAAGAAGGAAAAAAGGCAATGTGGAATATAATATGAACAAATTTAAAGAATTGGATGAAATGTTTAATACGGATTTTATTTTAAAAAATTATTTTTTAGAGTTTGAATTCAATAAAACCAATAATTAAAAAACAGTATGTGAGTAATTTAAATAAGGAGAAATAGTAATAACATGTCGAGTGCGGGTAAGAAAAAAATAAGAAGAAATGTTACACGAGCAACGGCTCATATAAAGTCAACATTTAATAACACATTTGTAACAATTTCAGATATGAATGGAGAAACAATATGCTGGGCTAGTGCCGGTACGGTGGGCTTTAAGGGTTCACGTAAAAGTACACCATTTGCAGCTCAAAAAGCGGCTGCGAGTGCTGCAGAAAAGGCCAAAAAATACGGTGTTCAGGAAATTGAAATCAGAGTAAAGGGCCCAGGTCCTGGACGTGAATCTGCAATAACAGCACTTCAAGCATCAGGATTGAACCTGAAGGCAATTGAGGATGTAACCCCTCTTCCACATAATGGATGCAGGCCTAGAAAAAAGCGTAGAGTATAAATAATTTCAAAAATAGATTTTTAGAAAGGATTAACATGGCTAGATATTTAGGTCCCCAATGCAGATTATGTAGGAGAGAGGGGGAAAAGTTATTCCTTAAAGGTATAAGATGTGAAACTACTAAATGTGCGATTACCAAAAGGAAGTATCCACCCGGACAGCTTGCATGGGGAAGGGGAAAATTATCAAAATATGGCGTTCAGTTCAGGGAAAAACAAAAAACAAAGCGTTTTTATGGCATACTAGAGAGGCAATTCAAGAATTATTATTTAAAAGCTGAGAGGCAAAAGGGAAATACAGGTGAGGACCTTTTAATAATGTTAGAGAGAAGATTAGATAATGTAGTACACCTAATTTTATTCGCTTCTTCTAGAAAGAATGCAAGACAGCTAATTCGACACGGTCATATAACTGTAAATAACAAAAGGGTAAATATACCATCTTATCTTGTGAAAGCCGGTGATGTTATAAGACCTAATATTTCTGAGGCCAGTCAAAATATAGTAAAGTCAAATATCGAATTGGTAAAAAGCAGAAATACCCCTGCATGGGTAGATTTAAAGTTAGATGTCCCAGAGGGGGTTGTAACCCAGTTACCTACTAGAGAAGATATTTCAATTCCTGTACAAGAACAGTTAATTGTTGAACTGTATTCTAAATAAATATTAGCCGTATCTATTCATACCGCTAATATAGAATCAGATAATGCATTAAAAGCCTCAAAGAAATTTGTTTTAAAATTTATAGTAAAATATTTAATTTATTTTTGAATCCCTTATTAATTGGATTAGGGGGAAAAATATGCGGATAAGGTGGAGAGGTCTTGAACTTCCAGTTCGCGTGGATGCGGAAAGAGAGACTTTAAACGATAAATATGGTAAATTTATAGCTGCTCCTTTTGAGCGTGGTTTTGGACATACGATTGGTAATAGTTTGCGAAGAATTCTATTATCTTCCTTGGAAGGGAGTGCAGTTGTTGCTGTTAAAATAGACGGTGCAAATCACGAGTTTACAACAATTCCAGGTGTTGTAGAAGATGTAACGGATATAATACTTAATATAAAAAATATTGTGGTAAAGCTTTACACTGATCAGCCTAAATGGATAAAGATTGAGGCGACTAAAAAGGGTGAAGTAAAAGCAAAAGATATAATAACCGATAATAATGTTGAAGTTTTAAATGGAGACCTGCATATTGCGACACTTTCTGTGGATACTAAATTTAACATAGAAATGGAAGTGAGAAAGGGTCGTGGCTATATGACTGCTGAAGAAAACGAACCTGAGGAACAGGAGGTAGGCTTAATATATGTAGATTCGATATTTTCTCCTGTAAGAAATGTTTCTTATGTTGTTGAGGAAACTCGTGTTGGCAGGCGGACTAATTATGATAGANTCATTATGCAGATATACACGAATGGCGTTGTTTCTCCAGAGATGGCGATTGTGGAAGCTTCAAAAATATTAAGGAAACATTTGAACCCGTTTGTGCAATATTTTGAGATTGGCAGAGAGTTAAAACAGATAGAAAAGAAGTTAGGCATAGAAGAATCTCCTGAGATATCAGATGAGGAACTTGCCAGAAAGCTCGTTATGCCGATAACCGAATTGGATTTATCTGTGAGGGCGTCAAATTGTCTTGAAACCGCAAATATCAAAACAGTTGGTGAACTGGTATCTAAAACAGAAGAACAACTTCTGGAGATTAAAAATTTTGGCAAAACCACATTGAAAGAAGTGAAGAGTAAGTTGGCTCAATTAAGTTTAACAGTTGGAATGCAAGTACCAGATAAGTTATTAGAAAAATAAGAGGATTAAGCAATGAGACATGGAATGAGAGGAAGGCATTTATCAAGGACAGCGGCGCATAGAAAGTCGCTGCGGCAGAATATTACCAACAGCCTTTTTAGTTATGGAAGAATAATTACAACACTTGAAAAGGCAAAGGAAACAAGGTCTTTTGCTGAAAAAATAATTACAATTGCCAAAAAGGGATTATTAAAAAGGGATAGCGATAGACCAGGATATGTTCACTGCTATCGTCAGGTTCTTTCAAAATTAAGGAATAAAGATGCCGTAAGGAAATTGTTTGGTGAGGGGCAATGGCGTGAAACAGGAGGCATCGCTCAGAGATATCTGGAGCGTAGTGGAGGATATACGAGGATCTTGAGGTTATCAGGTACCAGACTTGGGGTATTATCGGGAAACACTGTTGGCAAAACATCTGAGATTGAATATAAAATGGAGGGTAGAGATAGAAAATTACGATTGCTGGGAAGAAGACTCAATGATAATGCGTCACGAGTAATATTTGAATTAGTTGAGGGCAAGATTGAAACGCAGCCGGCAGTTGAAGAAACCAGTCAGTCTGAGAAGAATAAATAGAGAGAGTTTTTGCTTTGTTTAAAGTGTCTTTACCCTTTTACCGCAAAGGTAAAAGGGTTTTTTATTTTAGGGAAGGCGTTTTGAACTATGTTAAAAAAACGCATTGTGCTTGCATCTAGCTCACCAAGACGAGTAAGTTTATTAAAGTCTCTGGGATATAAATTTAGTACTGTACCGCATGAGATAGAAGAAGAAAATTTTTATAATAGCGATTCACCTGTGGAATTTGTTCAAAAAGTTGCATTTTTAAAGGCGAATAATATTGCAAAAAGAGTTGATAACGCCCTAATTATAAGCGCGGATACAATTGTCTTTCACAAGAAGAGAATATTTGGTAAACCAAAANATGTGCAAGACGCTAAAAGGATGCTTTCAATGCTCAGCGATTCGGAACATGAAGTTATCTCCGGTGTTTGTGTAATGGATGTCCCATCAAAAGAGAAATTATTGCGATTTGATAGAACTCGTATTAAAATGAGAATAATATCAGAAGAAGAGATTGATATATATCTTAGTTCCGGAGAACCTTTAGATAAAGCAGGTTCGTATGCAATTCAGGGGGAAGGTAGTAAATTCGTCGAAAAAATTGAGGGCAGTTACTCAAACGCTATGGGGTTACCGTTGGAAATAGTTCAGGAATGTTTAACATTTTTAGGTAAAGTCTGATATGCCCAGGAATTTTAGCTGGCTTATACAGGATGAGATTGCAGGCATGGCGAGGCCCATGCCAATGATTACTGATCTTGAATTCCTTAAGGATATTGGTATAGAGGCAATAGTATCGTTAACCGAACTACCACTTCATAAAACATTAATAGAAGAGTTTGGATTTGAATATAAACATATTCCGATTGTAGACCTGACATCGCCGACACAGGAACAAATTGGTGATTTTATATCATTTGTAAATAAAATTGTAACTTCCAGAAAAAAAATTGTTGTTCACTGTGATGCGGGAATTGGTAGAACGGGTACAATGCTTGCGTGTTATTTAGTTAACAAGGGTTACAGCGCAAAAAGGGCTATTTCTGAGGTGCGTAGAAAAAGGCCAGGTTCTGTTGAGACAGTGGAACAGGAAGACACTATAATAAAATACGAAGAAATGCTCTTAAAGAGACCTAATAACTAAATCTGGTAATAATATTCAGAAAAATTAGTGTAGAATCTTTTTGTTATTTTTTTGAATCTTTTCAAGGCGTTCATTAGCAATTATTGCAGCGCCGATGGCGGTCGTTATCTGTGGGTCTGGCGGGACGTGTAAAGCAACTCCCAATTCTTCTTCCAACGACTTTTTTAATCCACGATTAAAGGCAGGACCACCGTCAAAAAAAATAGCTTCTCTAACTCCGACTTTTTTTACCATAGATACTACTCTTTTGGCAATAGATTTATGAATACCGGCAATGATATCTTCTACCCGCCTTCCCTGAGATAGCAAGGAAATTACTTCTGATTCGCCAAAGACTGTGCATAAGCTATTTATTTGAGGTATATCCTCAGCCCTTTCGGAGAGTGTTCCTAATTCATCCAATTCTACTTCAAGGATACGGCTCATTACTTCGAGGAATCGTCCGGTACCAGCTGCGCATTTATCATTCATGGCAAAATCTACCATAATTCCATTATTGTCTAAAGCAATTACCTTACAATCCTGACCGCCAATATTTATAAGAGTTCTGACATTAGTTTTCTTCCCCATAATCCATTTTGCCGCTTTTGAATTAGCAGTTATTTCTGTAACAACTTCATTTGCCTGAATCAATCTGCGGCCGTATCCTGTTGCAACTGAATATTGAATTTCATCTTCTCTTATGGCAAGGTCTTCCGCCATTTCGTCAAACAGCAGTTTTATAGTTTTTTTACAATTTGTTCCTGTTGAGGAAGTTTTTGAGCCGATAACGGTGTGCCCGCACATTACAACGACTTTTGTAGTGGTTGAGCCTATGTCTATTCCTGCGACTATTTTCATGTTTATATAATAACCGTTATTAGTATGTGTGACAAGGCAAAACATGACATAATTAATAGTGAAATAATAATCAGGAAGTGTGTTTTCCGTTGACAATATATTAATTACCTGTAAAATTAATGAAAAGTAGTTGATTATTAATTAAGTAGTTAGTGCGATTCAAGCCGCTACGGCGACTCGTTGCGGTTATTTTGTTTCTAATAAAAATTAGTTTGTACATGAAATATTGAAGAGTGATATGAAAAAATCAGTAAGAGATGACGTAAGAAATATAGCAATTATAGCTCACGTTGATCATGGTAAAACTACCCTTGTGGATCAATTTCTCAAGCAAAGTGGTACATTCAGGTCTAATCAACAGATTCAAAATGTGGAATGTATTATGGACTCCAACGAACTTGAGCGTGAGCGTGGTATTACAATCCTTGCCAAAAATACATCTATCAATTATAAGGGGGTAAAGATTAATATAATTGATACACCGGGTCACGCAGATTTTGGCGGAGAGGTGGAACGTGTTCTTAAAATGGCTGATGGCGTTTTGCTACTTGTGGACGCTGCTGAAGGGACAATGCCTCAAACCAGGTTTGTGCTTCGAAAGGCGCTCGGTTACAATTTGAAACCGCTCGTGGTGATTAATAAGATTGATAGGCCTGATGCCAGATGTACAGAAGTATTGAACGAAGTATTTGATCTTTTTGTTGAACTCAATGCAACAGATGAGCAGTTGGATTTTACAGTTGTCTACGCAAGTGGGCGCGAAGGATATGCAAAATTATCGCTTGATGATGATAACAGGGATATTACTCCGTTGTTGGATACAATTCTCTGCTATGTTCCCAAACCAGACGGCGATTCTGATGCACCTTTGCAGATACAGATATCATCACTGGATTACAATGATTATGTAGGTCGAATTGGCATCGGTAGGGTCTATACGGGCACTGTTAATGCAGGTCAGCAAATCGTCAGGATTGATAAAAGTGGCAATCATACAACACAGAAAGTTGTTGAGGTGTTTACGTTTACCGGTCTCGGCAGGCAGAGCGTGAAATCAGCATGTGCTGGTGATATTGTTGCCATAACAGGGATCGAAGAAATAGATATTAGTGACACTATTGCCTCTGTTGAAAATCCTCAGATAGTACCAAGGATTAACATTGACGAACCTACAATTTCAATGATATTTTCAGTTAACAATTCGCCTTTCAGCAGTCAGGACGGTAAATATGTTACAAGCCGAAACCTGAGGGAGAGACTTTACAGGGAACTTAGATCGAATGTAGCCCTTAAGGTTGAAGATACGGAGACTCCTGATGCACTTCGTATTTCGGGTAGAGGTCTTTTACATCTATCAATATTGATTGAAAATATGCGTCGTGAAGGGTACGAACTTCAAGTTTCAAAGCCGAAGGTGATCTTTAAGGAATTAAATGGCTTAAAGGCAGAACCTGTAGAATATGTTGTAATTGACGTTCCGAAAGAATTTGAGGGACAAGTTATCTCGTTATTAGGCGCACGTAAGGGAGAAATGCTCAGTATGGACTCCGATAAGGATATTACTCATTTTGAATTCAAGATGCCGTCCCGCGGTTTAATTGGTATGAGGAATAGAATCCTGAGTTCTACACGGGGAGAGGCAGTGATGTACCACAGTTTTTATGATTACGAACCATTCAAAGGTGATATTACTCATCGTATACAAGGTGTGTTAATTTCTATGGCTACCGGAGAGGTAACCGCTTATGCATTAGAAGCGTTACAAGATAGGGGTATAATGTTTGTAAAACCAGGTGATAGGGTCTATGAAGGTATGATTGTAGGTGAACATTGTGAGCAAAATGATATAAGTGTGAATGTTATCAGGGCGAAAAAGGCCACGAATATCCGTTGTGCAAATGCAGAGAAAGGAATTAAACTCCAGCCGCCCAGAGAATTTTCCCTGGAATTGGCGCTTGAATATATTGAAGATGATGAGTTAGTTGAAATTACTCCGGGGACGTTTCGTTTGAGAAAGAAACTTCTTACAGAAAATGAGCGAAAGATTATGCGTAGGNGGCAGAATCTGGAACCGATTGGAGTATCNAAATAAATCTGTTGTTGNGTTAAAGGAAATAAAAAAGCAGGCCGCAATGCCTGCTTTTTTATTTTTTGTATATTTACTAGAATTATTATTTATTTACTGCGCTTTTGAAATCTTGCCCCGGTGTAAATTTTACTGTTTTACTTGCTTTGATATTAATTATTGCACCTGTTTGCGGATTTCTCCCCTTTCGTGCCTTTCTTGCCCTTACTGAGAAAGTGCCGAACCCAATTAAACGGACTTCCTTGCTCTTTTTAACACCACTTTTAACACCATCCAGAACGGCGTTTACAGCTCTTTCACCACATGCCTTCGATACTGCACATGCCTTTGCCACTAATTCAACTAATTCCTGCTTATTCATCTACAACCCTCCTTTCAAAAAATGGTTTAATGTTGTAAGTGTACGATAAGTCTATATATATTAATTTCAGACCTAGGATACATAAAAAGAATATATGAATCAAGTAATTTCTTGATATTTTAAGCAAGATTGAAAATTGTTTTATAAACTTTAAAATCTGTTCAACATGGTAATGGATATTTATTAACATCTTTTAATTCTACAAAATTATAATGTTTTTGTAAATGTTTGATTTCTTTTACCGTTTGTACCGCCGTAAAGAACAGACCTTTTAAATTCCCTTTCTAGCGCCTTACCTACGATTATTAACGCAGATTTATTAATGGATTCTTGTCTGACGTTCTTGACTACATTCGATAATTTAGTGCATAAAATTTTCTGGTCAGGCCAAGTTGCCTTGTAAACAACGGCGACAGGGCAATCTTCTCCATAATGAGGCAGTAATATCTTTGTGATTTCATCAATCTTTTCAATACTAAGGAAAATACAGAGTGTGGGTGTTGATTTCGCTAATATACTTAAATGTTCTTTTTCAGGAATCGGGGTGTTGCCTTCCATTCTTGTTATTACAATTGTTTGTGTTATGCCTGGTAAAGTTAATTCCTGTTTTAGAACAGATGCGGCTGCGACAAAGGAGCTGACACCAGGAATGACTTCGTATGGTATGTCCAGCTTGTCGAGTATATGCATTTGTTCTTGTATAGCACCATAAATTGATGGGTCTCCTGAATGGATGCGGGCAACATCCATATCCTTGTTCTTCGCTTCTTCGTATATCGTTGCCATTTCCTCCAGTTTCATACCTGAAGAATCGTATACCTTAGCATGTGGAGGTAGGAATTTAAGTAATTCAGTATTAACCAGTGATCCCGCGTATATGCAGTAGCCAGCGCGCTGAATAGCTTTTAATCCTTTAATTGTTATTAGTTCGATATCGCCAGGTCCTGCGCCTATAAAATATACCTTCATAATTTTAATTTCCATCCTTCCAATGGATGGCGTTAACTATTACCTTCTTAGATTCTTCTCCCATAATCTTAAATTGACTGTCCTTTATTAGATAAGTTGATGCCTCTTTACTGCTTGACCTTACAGTTACAATCCAGCATCCCCCGTCTCTGCTTACGGATTCAATCCGGCCCTTCTTTACTATAACGCTAATATTTAGCACAGACTCTCCCTCGGCGTCCGATATCTGTCGGACGTTCTCAACTGCAAATACACTGGGTAAGCCCGCCTTTAACCTAATTTCAGGTACATCATAATCGTAGTATTGTCCGTACAACGCAAATGGTGTACTACATAATAATATACTAAAATAAATAAACGTAAAGATTTTATTTTTCATTTGTATTACCCTCTAAATTTTTGACGATTAGAAACTCGCACCATTTTACACACATAAATTTTAGGTAGCAACCTTTTTTAGTTATTTCAATATATATTGACACTATTCATATTGTTGTTTATATTACTCTTAACATAAATAATTATATTTTACCTGATCACAACTTTCTTTATATTATTTAAATGACAAAGCGTGTAAATATTAAAAATATCTCTGTAGGCAAAGGATGCCCACTCGTCTTTATAGCTGGTCCATGTGTAATAGAATCCTATGAAAGTTGTCTTGAGCTGGCAGAGAAGTTGAAAATTATTTTTGAATCACAAAAAGTATCTTTTATTTTTAAAGCATCTTATGATAAGGCTAATCGTACTTCCGTTAGTTCATACAGAGGACCGGGTGTTAAGGAAGGTATGAAAATATTATCAGATATTAAAAAGCAGTTAGATATACCGGTACTTTCCGATGTCCATTGTAAGGAAGATATCCCGACTGTGGCAGGAATACTTGATGTCATTCAAATACCTGCTTTCTTGTGTCGTCAGACAGACCTTATACTATCAGCGGGGGAAACGGGGAAGCCAATTAATATTAAGAAAGGACAGTTTTTGGCACCGTGGGATATGAAAGCTGTAGTTGAAAAGATACAAAGTACAGGGAATGAGGATATTTTATTAACAGAACGCGGTACATGTTTTGGTTATAATAATCTTGTTAGTGATATGAGGTCATTAGTNATCATGCGTGAATTAGGTTACCCTGTCATTTATGATGCTACNCATAGTGTTCAATTGCCTGGTGGACAAGGAAACGCTTCTGGTGGAGAGAGAAACATGGTTGCTCCTCTTGCAAGGGCTGCTGTTGCTACAGGGTGTGATGGGGTATTTTTAGAAGTACACGAAACTCCTGAAAAGGCGCTCTCAGATGCATCAACTATTTTGCCTTTAAAAGACTTATCCGTTTTGCTTAAACAAGTGTTGGAAATTCATAAGGTTGTTCAGACAATATCGTAGTTGTTTGTATGTAAAAATTTTACAATGGCACATTCAATAAAAGCTGTGAGCGTAATTATAAATACTTTGGTCTTTGTATTACTTATGTAATAAGTAGACTAATAGCATAGTTAAAACTTATGTAATAATTCATAATAACTATTATAAAGAATTATAAAATAAATGAGAATTCACTTATGGGTGAATTAGGTGCATTCGGTAAAATTTTAATATTTTTTGGTATTGTAATGATTGTGGTAGGTGGGTTTTTCCTGATATGTAATAAAATACCTTTCCTGGGAAAGCTGCCAGGCGATATTGCAGTCCAAAATAAGAATTTTGGTTTTTATTTTCCTATTACTACCTGTATTGTTATTAGTATTATAATATCATTAATTATGTGGCTATTTGGCAAAAGATGATAATTTTCCTAATTTATATAATCTAAGTTAGAAAAATATCTATTAAAGTTACTCCCATTAAACCCAGGCTTATAATTCCGTTAATTGTGAAAAAGGCGGTATTAACTTTTGATAAGTCTTTTGGTTTTACAAGCGAGTGTTCATAAAATAACAATGCGCCTGTAATACATACCCCGATTTTATAAATAAGTCCAAGGTCTGTGTATACAGGTATTATGACCAAGACAAGAACCATTAAAAAATGTAAAATACCGGAAATAATTAGTGCCCCTTTAATACCAAATCTTTTAGGAATAGAATATAATCCTGTCTTCGTGTCAAATTCCATGTCTTGGCATGCATATATAATATCGAAACCACCTGTCCAGAGTATCACTGCGAGCGCCAGCACGAGGGGGGTAACTGATAAGGTTCCTTTTATTGCTATCCATGCACCTAGCGGAGAGAGTGCTAGTGCAAGTCCAAGCACAACATGTGAAAAATATGTAAAACGTTTTGTATAAGAGTATCCGAAGATAATCAGTATGGCTATTGGAGACATATAAAAGGCTAACTTATTAAGTAACCAAGCAAATGTAATAACGAGTATTACACTTAAAATAGTAAAAAGCCAGATATTCTTCTTTCCAATTTTATTTAGAAGTACAGCACGATAACTTGTGCGCGGGTTCAGCATATCGTAATTTCTATCAACAAGTCGGTTAAATGACATTGCAGCACCGCGTGCTGCGACAAGTGCAGCGATAATTAATAATAATTGTCTGATTTCTGGCATACCATTGGCGGCGAGAAAGGTACTCATGATAGCAAATGGCAGGGAAAATATTGTATGAGAAAATTTAATCAGGTTGAGTAAAGAATATACTTTTTCAAATTGGTGAAGTAAAGGCATCTTAAAATTTACATTTTAGAAGATATAGTAAGCAATTTAAAATTTATAAATAAACAAGAATTATATTGATATTGACTTTAATAATCAACGATTTAAAAGGTATACTACTATGGTGCCTGCCATAGTGGCAGAAATCGGTATTTATAAACATTAAAAATGTCAAAATGACAATAATTATGGAATCCATTAAAAATTAATAAAAATTTCAAAGCGGATTTTAATTCAGTTGTTATAGTTATCTAAATATCTAATTTACAAGGGAATACAATTCTATTATAAAATATTTAATTGAATAGGTGTTTTGATAAACTTGACTGACATATAAGTAAGTTCATAATTATTTATTTGGTATATAAATTGCTCGTA
>C687J35504_10000235_pt1 | contig 41242 bp, 51 predicted proteins | sample RifCSPhighO2_02_FD_35504 | JGI IMG/M metagenome (IMG submission 35504) | reverse complement strand
AACGTCAAAAACCGCTGCTTATGTGCAACGGTTTTTGACTCGTTTCAGAGGCCGAGGAAGCAAGTCTTAGCTCTTTTAACACAATGAAAGTCTTGACATGTCCGGAGACATATCAAAAAGCTTTTTTTATGTTTGTGATAACTATTACTTGACCTAAGTGCTGTCGGCCTCTGAAAGAACTGGAAACACTCATCTATGTCTGAAGTCTACTTCCATTAAAATACATTGCAAAAAAAAATCAAGAGCTGGTTTTTTTGCATAATTCAGGATTTATCCACTGGAAACAGTGGTTTTTGTACCTCTTGTTAAAACGTTTTCCAGTGGATTTCCACATTTTGTATTCTTTATATATAACGTTGGAATCTATAAGTTTGATACGTCTTTTCACTGGGCGGGTTTATATATGGTTCGTTTTTTAAAAATACTGTTTTACTAAGCACATTTGCCAATTATGTGTTATTTGCATTCCGTGTAATGCGCCGTTTTTTTATATTATAAACTTCTTATACCTTTACCTTTAAAAGTCAGATTGTCGGGTTTATTTGCTTCGTCATATATTCTGTATTTATAGTCGCATCTTTCCGATTACTGCTTAAGGGTAGCAGTTTTGTAAAGAAAGCCGTTTTACACTGTATGCTGGTATGTTGTCCGTTTTTAACATATTTGCATGCAATATGTGTTTTGCCTGCATGTATGCTACAGTTGGCATTGGTATTATGAAGGTGTCAATCGGTATCGTTGGGTTGCCAAATGTAGGAAAATCAACGCTTTTTAAGCTTTTAACGGGGCGCAAGGTTCATATCGCGAATTATCCCTTTGCGACTGTGGATCCGAATGTCGGCGTCGTGCCTGTCCCCGATGAGCGTCTTAAAAAACTTGTGGATTTACTGAAAGTGGAGAACATAACACCTGCGGTGGTGGAGTTTTACGATATTGCAGGGCTTGTAAAAGGCGCGAACAAGGGTGAAGGACTTGGAAATCAGTTTCTCTCTCATATTAGAAATGTTGCAGTTATTGTTGAGGTTGTCCGGTGTTTTCGCGATGATTCGGTAGCTCATATAGAAAGCGGGATTGATCCGATAAGAGATATGGATATTGTTGATTTGGAACTTCGGTTAAAAGATGAAGAGTCGGCAGAGAAGGAAAACCTGCTTTCCAAAAAACCAAAGATTATCTTGCTGAATGGCAGCGATCAGGATGTTTTAAAAGATGTAAAAGAACATATCCGTTCTATAAATACTCCATTTATCGTTGCTGATTTGGCAAAAGTTGACGGAGTGGAGCAGCTTATCAAGGAGGCTTTTCAAAGACTAAATCTTATAAACTTTTTTACTATAAATCCGACCGAAGTGCGTGCGTGGCCTATAAAGCGAGGAACAAAAGCGCCCCAGGCTGCTGGCGTCATTCACAGCGATTTCGAGAGGAGTTTCATAAAAGCTGAAGCGATACACTGGAAGGAGTTGATGAATGCCGGAGGATGGTCTCAGGCAAGAAAAACAGGGAAGATACGCTTGGAAGGGAAGGAGTACATCGTAGAAGACGGCGATGTGTTATTTATTCGTCATGGATGATAACATGTTTTCATGAAACCGGTTGATGTTCGCAGTTTTAAGGGGATCTTTTTTCAAATGTTTCATCAGACGCCGCTTTCTCAGATCGGTGTTATGACCATAAAGCCCGGGGAAGATTCCGGGTCAGAGGAAATTCATAAAGGAGATCAAATTGTTTATATTATTGAAGGAACAGCAAAAGTCGAGATCGGAAAGGAAACATACCATCTCACCGAAGGTGTCATTGCCACAGTTCCTGCCGGAACCAAGCACCATATTTATAATGGCGGCGACAGCGGTCTTTTTTTTCTGACGATTTATACACCGCCCGCTTATTGATATTTTTTTTCGGAACCATTGATGCCGGACTTGGCATTGGAAATTATTGATTTGATAAAAATGTACGGCTCAACTCCTGCCGTTCGCGGTGTTTCCTTTTCTATAAAGCGCGGTGAATTCTTCGGCTTTCTAGGTCCTAATGGCGCGGGTAAAACAACAACGATCAATTGTATTACGGGCATTGCTACCCCGTCGGAAGGAACAGTAAGAGTGTTCGGGATTGACGCTGTAACCAACTATCGAGAAACACGCAGGCTGGTCGGTCTTTCCCCGCAGGAGTTTAATGTGGATATTTTTGCCACAACGCGCGAGATTCTTCATTATATTGCAGGGTTTTACGGAATCAGAAAGCGAGACAGGGAACCGAAAATTGAAGAGCTTTTAAAACGTTTTGAATTAACAAGCCATGCAGAAAAACAGTTTCGCGCGCTTTCCGGAGGATTAAAGCGGCGGGTTATGCTTGCACGGGCAATGGTACATGATCCCGATCTTTTGATACTTGATGAGCCGACTGCCGGAGTGGATGTTCAATTGCGGCATGATCTGTGGCGTTTTTTAAGAGAGATCAATGCCGAAGGAAAAACGATTTTACTTACTTCACACTATCTCGAAGAGGTTGAAATGCTTTGCGGCCGCATCGCAATCATTCACGACGGGAAGATTATCGCAATAGGAGACAAATCGGCATTTATATCAGGCGGTAAAAAGCTTGAACAGCGATTTTTAGAGTTAACAGGAAGTGAACAATGAACGTAAACTGGATTGGTCTTGGGACGTTTGTGTTAAAAGAGATAAACAGGATGTTTCGCGTTGTTTTACAGACGCTTATCAGTCCCTGGATTAGCGCGGTACTATATATATTGATATTCGGCAAAGTAATCGGCAGCAGAATTGACCTTATAGCGGGAGTGAAATACATAGACTTTGTGCTTCCCGGGATTTTAATGATGAATATTATTTCTTCATCTTTTACACAGGTTTCTTCATCTCTTTATTTTCAGCGTTTTGCGCGCCACATAGAAGAAATACTGGTCGCTCCGTTTTCCTATCTTGAGATGATTGTTGCGTATGTGGTTGGAGGAGTTGTAAGGGGGCTGATTGTTGGGCTTGGGGTATATATAATCGCTATATTTTTTACCGAAGCCAGCATAGAACATTTTTGGATATTTTTGTTTTATGCTTTTTCGGTTTCAATGGTATTCTCGCTTTTGGGACTGCTTGTTGGGCTTTGGGCCGATGGATTTGAACAACTCAACGTGCTTAATATATTTGTCATTTTGCCGCTCAGTTTCCTCGGCGGCGTGTTTAATTCCATCTATATGCTGCCGGAAGGCGCGCAGACGTTTGCACGGTTAAATCCATTTTTTTATTTTATTGACGGGCTTCGGTACTCTATGGTTGGTATCAGCGAGGCGAACACCATCATTGGGCTTTTCATCATATTTATCAGCATTGCGGGACTCGGCGCGCTTGGATGGTATTTGTTTAAGATTGGATATAAAATACGCTCGTGAATATCGGCGTTTCCAAGATAGTTTCCATTAGTGTTATAATTGTTCTTGTTGCTGGTGGTTTGTTTTTTGTCAAAAGTGTATTAAAAACGGATACGCCCGCCAGTGTAGAAGGCGAGTTGACAAAGAAAGAATCTTTAACAAAAAATCAGGCAATGAATCAAAAAATCAAAGATTCCATGCATATTTCAAGCCGTGCATTTGAACATAATTCATCAATTCCATCCAAATATACCTGTGATGGGGAGAACATTAATCCGCCGTTCTCTGTTTCTGATGTTCCCGAAGGGACGGTCAGTTTGGTATTCATCATGGATGATCCTGATGTGCCGACATATATCAGGAAAGATGGTATGTGGGATCATTGGGTGAAATTTAATATTCCTCCAATCCTAACAGTGATTGAAGAAGGCAAAGAACCGCCGGGTACTTCCGGAGCAGGCACTTCTGGTAACATAAAATATCACGGCCCGTGCCCTCCTGACAGAGAACACCGGTATTTCTTTAAAATATATGCGCTCAACGCAGAACTTGATCTTGAAGAAGGAGCGTCAAAAAAGGATGTTGAAACAGCTATGGCTGAGCACATTCTTGATAGCGCGGAACTCATAGGACTTTATAGCAGGAAGTAACACGCATATTAATGTATGAATGGAAAGAGACAATTTTATATCGCTGCATTTTCTGTTCTGGGTGTTTTAGTCGGGTTTCTGTTCCACGCGGTTTTGGAGATTTGGTATATCGGGCTTTTACTTTCTAACTTCGGACAGTATGGCCTCGGACTTTCATGGGACCATTGGGAGGTTGTGCATCACGCCGGACTTGCGATATTGCTTATTGGCGGGGTATTGATTGGTTTTTGGCAGGGGAACGTGTGGTGGCATCGCTTGTATGAAACAGATTATTTACTTCCTCATCGTTTTTCTTTAAAAAAGAAACTGTTTATAGCAGCGATTGTTTTGATACTTTTTATCCTGGTTTTTTTAAACCGTGTTTCGTAAAATTCCATATAAGGTGAAGAGTTTTAAAGCTAAGGTTTTAACCGTTGTTACGAAAATTCCAAAAGGGGAGACTGTAACATATAAAGAAGTTGCCTCGCGCGCCGGAAATAAAAATGCTTATAGGGCCGTTGGAAACATTTTAAGGAGTAACTATCATCCAAACATTCCCTGCCATCGCGTTGTTGGTTCAAATGGCCGCCTTGGCGGTTATAATCGCGGCGTTAAAAGGAAAATCATACTTCTTCAAAAAGAAGGGTGTTTGCTGAGCTGTTTATATCCGCGAGCTGGCGGAGCAGAAGGCTAGAGATGATCACTTGTCTTGATACACTTCGCGCGAATCCGGCATTGGGCAATTCGTTACGATGATGACGAATTGCCAAATTTTTAACTACAGGGGAAGGTTCGGTTTGTTTTTCTGAAACGACGGAGGCTGTTTTCATTATCTGCTCGCTATAGAACCCCGACTCTTATCTATGATGACGAGCAAAAATTCCGTGATGCGTTGCCGCAAGTCAATAGAAACCCTCCATGACGGTCATTCTTCCCGAAATGCTCATATAGATATTATTATGCTATCAGTTGAATTTCTGCTCTGTTTTTTCGTTATGAATTCAAATAATGTCAGCATGTATGGTAACATATAATATATATGATATCGGGCATTTCTGAACTTGCGGTTGTGATAACGATAGCGGCGTTTTTGGGTGTTCTTGCAAAACTGTTTCGTCAGCCACTTATCCTTGCATATCTGGCGACGGGCGCGCTGATCGGCGCCGGATCAAAGTTGGAAGTATTGAGCATTCCTCAACTTGGCGATGGAGAGATGTTTCAGCTTTTTGCTGATTTGGGCATTATGTTTTTGCTCTTTTTGGTTGGCTTGGAGGTGAATTACAAATCGGTGCGGCTTGTCGGCAAAGCTTCATTAGCGGTAGGGCTTTTGCAGATTCTTTTTACGTTTGTTATTGGGTACGGCATCGCATCGTTTCTAGGTTTTTCGGTGATAGAAGCTGTGTATATTTCTATAGCGCTTACGTTCTCAAGTACCATTATCGTCGTAAAACTGCTTTCCGAAAAAAAACAAATAAACAGCCTCTATGGGAGAATCAGCATCGGGCTTCTGCTGGTGCAGGATTTTGTCGCTATTTTTATTTTAATGGCGCTCGCCGGCATGCAGGCAGGAGGAGTATATGTGTTTTCGGGCGTGGTTTTAAAAATAGTTATCGGTGTTTTGCTTTTTGCAACAATGCTCTGGCTTGGAAGGAGCGTTTTTCCTTATTTATTTGATAAAGTTGCGCGTTCGCAGGAGCTGCTTTTTCTTATAAGTCTTGCATGGGTGTTTTTGGTTGTCGCAGTTGTGTACCGGTTTGGTTTTTCACTGGAGATAGGAGGGTTTTTGGCGGGCATCGCGCTTGCAAACGCATCGGAGCATTATCAAATAGCGAGCCGCGTGAGATCACTTCGGGATTTCTTTATTTTGATATTTTTTGCCATTTTAGGATCGTCTCTTCTTTTTTCAAATCTTTCAGGAGTTGTCCTGGCCGTTGTGGTTTTTTCTCTGTTTGTACTCATCGGCAATCCGCTTGTTGTTTTGGTTGTGATGGGCCTTATGGGATATAGGAAACATACCAGTTTTCTTACCGGTATTACCATTGCGCAGATTTCTGAATTCAGTCTGGTGCTTGCTGTGCTCGGCATGAAATTGGGGCACATCAATAACACGATTGTTTCTCTTATTACAGCGGTCGGTATTATTACCATAACCCTTTCTACGTATGCTGTCGTACACGCCAATTACCTTTACCGTGCCGGCAGAAGACTTCTTTCCGTTTTTGAAAGGCGGATAGCGGTTCGGGAGCTTAGTTTTGCCCGGGATGTCTCCAAACCGATTATCATTGTAGGATTTGGACGGACTGGTCAAAGTGTCGCTATGCATCTTAAAAAAGAAGACCTTCTTGTGATTGATTTTGATCCGGAGATTATTCATGCACTCGGGAAAAGCGGGTATGTATTTATGTTTGGAGATGCCGTTGATGATGGAATTTTTGAACAAGTTGATCTTTCTAAAACAAGGTTGCTTATTTCCACCAGTCCGACACTTGAAGATAACATGTCGCTTCTTGAAATTGTGAAGCGTCATAATATTGAGTTTAGAAGTACAGACGCTCCGTTGTTAAAGGCGATTTTACGCGCCGAAGATGACACTATTGCTGATTTGTTATATAAAGCGGGCGCCGATTACGTTCTTTTGCCGCATTTTACATCCGGACATTATTTGGGGTCCATCATTGCCGGTGACATTGAACTGAAAACCTTGGAAAGCGCAAGGCGACGAGAAATAATGATGCTTCGCAGGAAAGACACGGAATCCGTCTCTTTTGTCTTGGAAGGGCCGCTTCATACGAAAGGAGAGGTGAAAAATTTACAGAAATTTATGTGAGTGCCGCAAATGCCTGCAATGCCTCTTTGTGCTTTGGCATACTTGTTTCTTCACATAACCAATCACCAAGTAATCAATCATCACATGGGTTGAATATTGGTTATTGTAATTTGGAATTTGTTTGGTTGTTGTATCTTGGTTATTGCATCTTTTTGTTTAAGGGTAATGAGATGATGAGGAATTATGAACACACGTACTCTTTTATCATGGAACGTAAACGGCATTCGGGCCATTGAGCGCAAGGGCTTTTTGGATTGGTTTTTGAACAGCGGAGGTGATATTGTTGCTCTTCAGGAAACGAAGGTATCTGATTTTTCATCACTGAGCGATACACTTCAGCATCCGGCTGGATTTCATGCGTATTGGAATTCTTGCGTTGAAAAGAAAGGGTATAGCGGCGTTGTTGTTTATACCAAGATTGAGCCGCGGAGGGTGAAGACTGATTTCGGAGATAATTTTCTTTCTCAAGAAGGAAGGATGATTGAGTGTGATTTTGGGACGTTTGTTTTGCTTAATGCTTATTTCCCAAACGGCGGATCGGGAGAGAAACGACTGCAATATAAACTTACGTTCTACAATCAGTTTCTTCCGTATGTGAAAGAACTGGCAAAGTCCGGCAGACACGTTATCTTTTGCGGAGATGTAAACACCGCGCATAAGGAAATTGACCTCGCGCGCCCAAAAGAAAACAAAAATAATACAGGTTTTTTGCCGATAGAGCGGAAGTGGATAGACGATGTTATAAATGCCGGTTTTATTGATACTTTTAGAATGTTTAACAGTGAAGGGGGATATTACACGTACTGGGATCTCAAAACGTTCGCTCGTGATAGAAATGTCGGGTGGCGCATTGATTATTTTTTTGCCAGTGAATCGCTTAAGAGTCGGGTTAAGGATGCGTTTATTGCGGCGGATGTTTTGGGATCGGACCATTGCCCGATCGGCATTATAATCAACGTTTAATGGTCTTTCTATGCTTTAGTGCCCTCTGTTCCGATTTTGGACTTTTAACTTCGGAGCTTTGGCTTTTTTGTAGATGTTTGATTTAAGACTATCATGCACACACTGCGCACGCGTTTTAAAAAAGATATCGTTGCTGAATTCCTTCCCCCTTCGGGAAGCCAGGCTTCCCATTCCTACAAGGAGAGAGTGGTTATTTTTTGCGATGGTTTGCCAAGTGTTCCTTCAAAAAGATCACTGTTGGAGTTTTTTTCCAAGAAAGGATACTGGGTGTTTCATCCAAGATATCGTGGGACGTGGGAAAGCGGAGGAAGGTTTTTAAAAAAATCGCCTCATGAAGATATTTTGGACGTTATTTCTGCGTTGTCGGGCGGATTTCGCGATTTTTGGAGCAACAAAAAATATACAGTGAGGCCTGACCATCTCTATGTGATAGGGTCAAGTTTCGGCGGCACTGCCGCTATTTTAGCTTCCGGGGATCCTCGGGTGACAAAAGCAGTGGCAATTGCTCCTGTTGTTGACTGGACACGCAAAAGCAGAGCCGAACCGATTGATTGGCTCGCAAAGTTCACTAAAAGAGCATTTGGGCAGGGTTATCGTTTTTCACATTCAGATTGGAGGAAACTTGAAGGCGGAAAATTTTATAACCCTTTTGGCATGATAGAACGTATCAACGGAACAAAACTTTTGATCATTCATGCCAATGACGATGATGTTGTTTCTTTTAAACCCGTAAAGACGTTTGCGAAACATACGGGCTGTACATTCGTTCCGGTTAAAAAAGGAGGACATCTTTCCTCATCTATTCTTTTAAAAAAGCGTTTTTACAGGCGTTTCCAAGAATTTATAAAGAAAAAGATGTGAGAATATTTATTGAGGCAAAGCCAAACGCCAAGCAAAACAAAGTGGAGAAAATTGATAAAGCGCATTTTAAAGTGTCGGTGACGTCTCCTCCTGTTAACGGAAAAGCAAATGAAGCGATTATTCGCGTGCTTGCTGAATATTTTAATGTTTCACCGTCGCATATAAACATTGTCAGCGGACATACGAATCGGAGAAAAGTTGCAGAGATTAAAAATATTTGAAATTGCGTTTTCATACCTGGCTCGGAACATGCACAGCGATAAGCGTAAGGGAAAAATAGGGATTTTTGATTCCGGACTTGGAGGTTTATTGATTATGCGCGGCATAGTGAAGAGCTTGGCGGAGTATGACTATGTGTATCTGGGTGATACTGCGCGTGTGCCGTACGGCAACAGATCCAAGCGCACCATTTATCAGTTTACCGAAGAAGCGGTTCGGTATCTTTCGGGTAAGGGATGTGAACTGATTATTGTCGCCTGCAACGCGGCGTCTGCTCAAGCACTCCGTAAAATTCAGCGTTCCTTTCTTCCGCGCTGGCACAGGAGTGTAAGAGTGTTGGGGGTAGTGGTTCCAACACTGGAAGAAGTTTTTGATATAAAAGGTTCGCGTATCGGTGTCCTCGCAACACAAGGGACTGTTGATTCTTCTGTTTTTACAAAAGAATTAAGGAAAATAAACCCCAAAGCGAAAATTTTCGAACAATCCGCGCCTCTTCTAGTGCCGCTTATTGAGCATGACGGTCTTCGGTGGTCAGGCCCGATACTCCGCTTTTACATTGATCCCCTTTTAAAAAAGCGCATAGATACGCTTGTTTTGGGGTGTACGCACTATCCGGTTCTAAAACATACTATACGGAACATGGTTGGTAAAGGCGTTCGCGTTATTTCACAAGATGAGATCATTCCAAAAAAACTGAATGAGTATCTTGTAAGGCATCCGGAAATAGAAAAGAGACTTCACAGAAACCGCGGCAGAACGTTCATTGTTTCAGATATGACAGACCATTTTCGTAACAGAGCTCGTAAATGGTTTGGGAACCATGTTACATTGAAGATGGTGAAATATTATTGAATGAACGTATCGGCATGAAATCAATCGCGGCGGTTGCCGCATTTATAAGCGGTGTGTATTTTAACAATGCGCTTTCAAATTGAAACAAAGGGCCATTACGATTTTATTGATATTACGGATCAGGTGGCGTCGTGTATCGCAAGATCAGGGAAAGCAGGCGGCACGGCGTTTGTGTTCGCTCCCGGCACGACATGCGCTCTTATAACCATGGAATACGAAGAGGGCATTATAAAAGATCTCACTGCGCTTTTAGAGAGGCTGGCTCCCCAAAACACAGAGTATGAGCACCATAAAAGATGGGGAGATCATAACGGCGCAGCACACATAAAATCAGCGCTGATGGGAACTGACGTTGCTCTTCCGGTACAGAACCGTGTATTACAAATCGGAACATGGCAGAGAATTGTGTTTATTGATTTTGATGAGCGTCCCCGAACGCGTGAGGTTATAATGGAAGTATTCGGTTGAGCGTCGTTTGATAAAGGCCGTTTGTTTATGAGGCATGACGCCAGATAATATGAGATTTTCGGTAAAACATCGGTATATGCTGGTCATTGTTTTTTTTGTGGTCTTTTCTGTTCTTTTTTCACTATTTTTAAGGGAACAGTTTGAAATATTCAAAGATCGCGAATCCTTAATGTTGTTTGTACGACAGTTTGGCATTATCGCGCCGATTGTCGTCGTTGCTATTGTTATCGTTGAGACGGTGATAGCGCCGCTTCCCGGAGGCATTATGCCGATTATTGCGGGAGCAGTGTTCGGACCGGTGCTCGGCACCCTGTATTCATGGATTGGTAATGTCTTTGGTTCTCTTATAGCGTTTTCCCTCTCACGAATTTTCGGAGAGAGCGTCATCCGTGTCTTTTCTCCCCATTTTGACAAACAGCGATATAGCGAAACGATCCGTAGGTACAAAAATTTCTTTTGGTTTCTTTACGCGACTCCATTTGTTGCTGTTGATGTGTTAAGCTTCGCGCTCGGCGCTTCCACCATGAAGTTACAACGCTTTGCTCTTGCCATTATGTTTGCATTTTTCGTGCGCATGGCAATTCTTAATATGTTTGGCGATGCCATCGCACGGCTTGTCTTTGAGTGATTTTTCTATAGACTGTATGATACTATGTCGCATTTGCGTCATTTGATGCGTGTTGATGCAGATATTTATATGCGAAAAGGAAACCTTTTTGATCCATTGTCCAATAAGTCTTATCGGTTAAGCAGAACCAAGCTCGAACTGTTTATGAATTGCCCGCGCTGTTTTTATCTTGACAGGCGTTTCGGCATTAAACAGCCTGCCGGGTATCCATTCAATCTCAATGCCGCAGTTGATTTTTTGTTAAAGAAAGAATTTGACATTCATCGCGCCAAGGGCAAGGTGCATCCATTATTGAAAGAGAGGGGGATTGAAGCAATCCCTTTTTCCCATGATGAACTTGACGAATGGAGGGAAAATTTTAAAGGTGTACGGTATCTGCATACCCCGACGAATTTTCTTGTAACAGGAGCAGTGGATGATGTATGGTATGATGTAAACAAGGAACTCATCGTTGTTGATTATAAAGCCACGAGCAAGAATGCAAAAGTTACAATTGATGAACCGTGGCAGGATAGCTATAAGCGCCAGATGGAGGTATATCAGTGGCTTTTAAGAAGAAAGGGTTTTCGGGTGTCGGATGTCGGCTATTTTGTATATTGCAATGCAAAGAGAAATAAAAGAACATTCGGAGGAAAATTGGAATTTGATATCGACATTATTCCGTATCAGGGACGTGATAACTGGGTTGAGGGTATTCTTTATGAAATCCGGCAATGTCTTACAGGCGGTCTTCCGTCGTATAACGAGCTGTGTCCGCATTGTAATTATAGGAGGGCGTCTCAACAGGTTGAAGCTTATGAGGAATAGATTTTTTTATTATGGTAGAATGAAAAGCGTATGTGGAGAAGTTTAACCATCGGAGTTCTCGGCGTTTTTGTGATTGCCGTTCCTTTTGTCTTTCTGCCCGGCACAACGCGGGTTGTAGTGTTCGTATTTGTAGGATCTATGATCACTTTTCTTGCTTTATGGAAACTTGCTTCTGAAGGGAGGGAAAGCATTGAAAAAGGAACACACAGTGACAAGACAGATGCCGATGATCCAGAGCTTTCTAAATGAGCAGAAATACTTTTTATGATTACATCATTGTTGGAGGAGGTATTGCTGGTGTCAGTGCCGCTGAGGCCATTCGTGCGAATGACAAGTACGCGAGTATCTCAATACTTTCCGAAGAACCGGAGCTTTTGTATTCACGGGTCATGCTCCCGCTTTATGTGCGTGGAAAGATAAAGCGCGAGCAGCTTTTTTTAAGAGCTGCGAATGATTATGAGCGACATAATATAGCGCTTTGGCTTGATGAGCGTGTGGTTGAAATAAACAGAAAAAAAAGAGAAATTGCAACGGACAGAAAACGGGTTTTGAATTATAAAAAACTGCTCATAGCAACCGGAGGTGTGCCGTCTCAGTGGAAAGAGTCCGGCGCCCAGACAGTAAAGATGCTTCAGTTTCAGAGCATCAATGATGCTGATGAATTACGAGCATTGCTTGCTTTAGGCAGTAAAGGCGGCGCCGTTGTCGTTGGCAGTGGTTTTATCGGGTTTGAGTTTATAGAATTCTTTGTGTCAGCCGGGTTTCACACAGCAGTCGTTTCTCCAGATCCGTGGTATTTTCATCATTTCTTTGACAGCGAAGGCGCTGAAATTATCAAAGAAAGTTTCATACGGCATAATGTTGAGGTGTATAACGATGCTCATATTGTGTCTATTGCAGAATCTCCGGAAGGGATACATGTGAAAACGAAAGAAAACTTGGATATTGTTGCTGACGCAATAGGTGCGGGGGTTGGACTTAAGAGGAAAGTGGAAATGTTTGAGAAGGCGGGACTTGTTGTATCACGAGGCGTGTACACCAACGAATATCTTAAAACGAATGACGATAACATTTATGCGGCCGGGGATATTGCTGAGTATTATGATGTTGTTTTTCGTAAGCGCATGCTTTTAGGGACTTGGAACAATGCTTTTTTGCAGGGAAAAACAGCCGGTGAAAATATGACAGGTAAAGAAATTGTGTTTCGCAATGTTCCAAACTACTCTATTAGGCATTTTGGACTTTATATCAGTATGGTTGGCGATTGTGCGAGGTCGGAAGCAGATTCCGTTATCAAGCTTCGATGGCCGTATACAGACCAATACAGAGAATTACACTTACGAGAGGGAATTTTAAACGGAGCGTTGTTGATCAATCGTCCCCAGGATCGCAATATTTTGGAACAATTGATTAAAAAAAGAGTTGATGTGCGTTCTCATGTGAATGACCTGCAATCAGCACATTTTGATATACATCAGCTAACGGCATGATGCATTATCTTTTTTCCATACTGGTGGTGCTGTTTATCGGAGGTTTGTTTTATTATGTTTTTTTTCTTGATGGGGTTGTTATATCTTATGACCGTTACGATCAGGCGGATACGGAGGCAGCGGCAGAAACTAATGAGGTTGCTTTGCCGAAGCATGTGGTTCCCCCAACCCCCGTAAGGGCGATTTATATGACGTCATGGGTTGGAGGAACGAAAGATTGGAGGGCGGAATTGGTCCAGTTTGTTGAGCGCACAGAACTCAACGCCATTGTTATTGATATAAAGGATTACAGCGGCATGGTTTCGTTCATTACCGGCGATGAGGTTATTAAGCGGATCGGATCGGAGGAGGAACGCATATCTGATATGCAAGCATTTATTCATGAATTGCACAGCAAAAACATTTACGTCATCGCACGAATAACCGCGTTTCAGGATCCTCACTATTCAAAGCTGTTTCCGGATGACGCTATAAAAGATTCGCGCGGGGGTTTATGGAAAGATAAAAATGGTCTTACGTATGTGGATCCGCTTGCCAGAGATTTTTGGGATTATTTGGTGCGTGTTGCGCGTGCTGCCGAGGCGGTCGGATTTGACGAACTCAATTTCGATTATATTCGCTACCCGTCCGACGGGCCCATTCAATATGCTGTCTACCCTTATACAAAAAACGGCATTGCAAAGGCGGATGTCATAGAGGAATTTTTCCAGTATATAAACCATGAACTTGACAGCGTCCCGGTTCCGCTTTCGGCTGACCTTTTTGGCTTTACAACCTATTACGAGAACGATTTAAACATCGGCCAGATCTTGGAACGCGCTGATCCGTATTTTGATTATCTCTCTCCCATGGTGTATCCCTCGCATTATCCGGACGGCTTTAATGGATATGCAAATCCGGCGAAGCACCCATATGATATCATTCGCCTCTCAATGACCAGAGGTATGGAGCGTCTTATGAACGCGAGTTCTACCCCGGAAAAACTTCGTCCATGGATTCAGGACTTTGATCTTGGCGCAACATATGATGAATATATGGTAAGAGAAGAAAAACGCGCGGTGTATGATGTCGGGTTGGATTCGTGGATGGCATGGGATCCCGCAAACCGGTATACCCGCTCGGCATATGATCCAGCGAATTAACTTCATCCACTGGACAGTAAATGTGCTTCATTGATACCATGTTTTTATATGGTATTTGATCTTATTATTCTTGGAGGTGGTCCTGCCGGCGTTGCGGCGGGCGTGTATGCTGCCAGAAAAAGACTTACGACGCTGTTAATTACCGAATCCATCGGCGGACAGTCAGAAGTTTCTGCTAATGTGCAAAACTGGATTGGCATGGCGAGCGTGTCCGGTTTTGAGCTCGCACAGATGTTTGAAAAGCACCTCCGTGCTCAGGAATCAATAGATATTCAAATGCCCGAGAAAGCAAAAAAGGTGTTAAAAAGCGGCAATGAATTTATTGTTGAGACAGAGTCTGGCGCCACATATAAAAGCAGGGGTTTGATTATTGCAACGGGAGCACGCCGCAGAAAACTCAATATACCCGGTGAGGAAGAGTTTAACGGCAAAGGGATTGCGTATTGTTCAACGTGTGATGCGCCGATATTTAAAGGGAAAGATGTTGTTGTTGTCGGTGGTGGAAATGCCGGGCTTGAGGCAGTCGTTGATCTGCTTCCGTATGCGACAAAAATTTACGTGCTTGAGTTTTCTGATGCCTTGCGAGGGGATACTGTAACGCTGGAGCGCATCAAGCAGGATGAAAAGGTGGAAATTATTACCAGTGCCCAAGCGCTTCGCATTGAAGGGAACAAGTTTTTAGAGAAAATTGTGTATAAAGACAGAGTAACGGAAAAAGAAAAACAACTGGACGTTGGCGGCGTGTTTGTAGAAATTGGCTCCGTTCCGAATTCAGAGCTTGTAAAGGATTTGGTTAGTATAAATAAACATGGCGAAATCATTATTGATCATAAAACTGCCGCTACAAGCGCTGAAGGAATCTGGGCGGCTGGCGATGTCACTGATGAAATATTTAAACAGAACAATATTTCCGCCGGCGACGCAGTGAAGGCGGCGCTCTCGGCGTATAGTTACTTGTCGGAGCTTAAACGAGAAAGCCCGGCTTCTGTTCAGGTTGGGGCGGCTGAATAGAAATGCTGATCATCCGGTACCAATATCCGAATGGATGCTAAAATGATGCTAACAAAAAAGAAACTATATGCGCATCATTAGTATGAATGAGCATATGAGCATTAATATATTATGAAAATAGCGATAAATGGTTTTGGCAGGATAGGACGGACGTTTTTTCGTCAGGCATTTGGGCAAAAGAATATTGATATTGTTGCTATCAATGATCTTGGCAGTGCCGGGAATCTTGCATATCTTTTACAATATGATTCTGTCTATGGGAGATATAGCAAACCCGTTCAGCTGGCCGGTGAGGATTTAACGGTAGACGGAAAGAAAATTTATTTTCTACAAATAAAAGATCCCTTAGAGCTTCCATGGAAAAAGCTGGACATTGATATAGTGATAGAATCAACAGGCGTCTTCGCCACTTCGGAAAAATCAAAAGCACACATCAATGCCGGTGCGAGGCGCGTCGTGATCACCGCTCCCGCAGAAGATGACGAAACCATCACTGTTACTCCGCATGTTGGAGAAAAAAAAATAAAGGACGTGCGTATAACGTCTAATGCTTCCTGCACCACTAATGCTACAACTCCTGTGGTGACTATTTTAATGCAGAACCCCGGCATTGAGAAAGCGATTCTCAGCACTGTGCACGGATATACCGCTACCCAAGCAATTGTGGATGGTCCCGATAAAAAGGATTGGACCCGCGGCCGCGCAGCTGCTGTCAACATTGTGCCTTCCACTACCGGCGCTGCTATTGCTACTGAAAAGGCAGTGCCGGATATAAAAGGTAAGTTTGACGGCATTGCAATAAGAGTGCCTGTTATCACCGGCTCGGTTATAGATTTTACTTTTATTGCGAGCAGAAACACCTCTCGGGATGAAATTAATGATATTTTCAGGCAAGCCGCACAAGATGACTTCTGGAAAGGAATCTTTTCAGTTTCAGAACAGCCTCTTGTTTCAACAGACATCATAGGCAATGCGCACGGCTCCATCGCGGATCTGCACTTTACGAAAGTTGTTGATGGGAATCTCGTGAAAGTGCTTGCGTGGTATGACAACGAGTGGGGATATTGTTCCATGCTTGTAAAACACGTTTTGTCGCTTAAACCTTTCCTATAAACAACCTTCTTGAAACAAAATCTGCACAAAAAACAACGATCGTAGGAAAATGTGTACTTTTAGAAAAGTATGTACTTTTTAGTTTCTACAGGGAGCATGACGGCTACCAGCAAGATGTATATATAGTATGATGTAATGATTTATGCTTCAAACATGCCGTTTCATGTCCGCGTGCTTTTTTTTTGTCTTTCTAGTTAGTGATATAATGAAACGTGATTTATGAGAGTATTTTTGGGAGCTGACCATGCTGGGTATGAGTTGAAAGAAACGCTAAAGTCATATCTTCGTGATGTAGGATACATTATTGAAGACTGCGGTGCGTTTAGGCTGAATGCAGATGATGATTATCCGGATTTTATAGGGGAAGCGATAAAAAAATTGAAAAAAAGTTTAGAGAAAGACGCAGATGCTGTTGCAATTGTAATGGGCGGATCAGGGCAAGGTGAGGCTATGGTAGCTAATAGATTTCATGGAATAAGGGCTGCGGTGTATTACGGGGGCAATGCGGATATCATTAAACTCTCAAAAGAACATAACGATGCAAATGTCCTTTCATTAGGCGCCCGATTCATATCAGCACAGGAAGCAAAAGAGGCAGTTTCATTATGGTTGAAAACGGTTTTTTCCGGAGAAGAGCGGCACAAACGAAGGCTAAAGAAAATCCATGCCTTATACAAAGGCATTTAAAAGATATATGGGATCTGTTGAGATTATACCGGCGATCAACGTTAATACATTTGAGGAGCTTGTAAAAAGAATAAAAATTATAGAAGCATATCTCATGCCGCTCGCAGACGGGCCGCAATGGGTGCACATTGATGTTGCAGACGGGTCTTTTACTGAAAATACCATTTGGCATAATTTTATTGATTTGAAAAATTTTCAAACAACTCTCAACGTGGAAATGCACTTAATGATAAACAATATAGACTCAGATATTTTTAATTGGTTGTTTCCAGTTATAAAAAGAAATATATTTCATTTAGAGGCCGCCGAAAATGCATTAAATGTAATTGATATTTGCCATGAAGCTGGCATTAAGGCCGGCGTTGCAATTAACCCGGAAACGCCGTGGGAGAGTCTTGAATCTATCTTCGGCGAAGCAGATCTTATTCAAACGCTTGCGGTGCACCCCGGCGTTGCCGGACAGGAATTTGATGAATATATATTTACGAAAATCAGCGATATACGCCGCTCGTGCCCCGGATGTATGTTGGAGGTTGATGGCGGGGTGAAAGTCGGCATTGCGCGCAAATGTGTCGGGATGGGCGCGAATATTATTGTTGCCGCATCAGCGATTTTTAATAACCCCGATGTAACAGAAGCGTATCGCGCATTGAAAGACGATGCACGGCTGTAATGTCATGCCGGTTTATGTTGTTGAATCGCTTGAAGTATTATAATGATATTATTACGGCAGATAGAAAATATATGTAAAGTGGAAAGTGTATGGTCCGTAGACGATACTATAAGGTTATAGTTCCTTAATTCATGAACCATCTTCACGACAAAAAGATAAAATTTCTTGAAGAAAAGGCAAACGCGATTCGTCAATCTATCATTGAGGAGTTGGTAGAAGCGGGTTCGGGGCATACTGCGGGGCCTCTCGGCATGGCCGATGTTTTCACTGCTTTTTATTTCCACATCTTAAATCATAATCCTAAAAAACCTTTCTGGGAGGATCGTGATCGTCTTATTTTATCAAACGGGCATATTTGTCCTGTGCAATACGCAACCCTTGCTCATGCAGGATACTTTCCGCTTAAAGAACTGAAGACGTTAAGAAAATTCGGCACACGACTTCAGGGTCATCCCCACAAAGACACATTGCCGGGCGTGGAGACGACATCCGGTCCTTTGGGTTCTGGTCTCGGTCAGGCAGCCGGCATGGCGTATGGTGCGCGTATGGATAATAAATCGTTCCGTGTGTATTGTTTGATGTCAGACGGAGAACACGACGCGGGAAATCTGTGGGAGGGTGTTATGTTTACCGGAAAGAATAAGCTGCATAATCTAACGGGACTCATTGACAGAAACAATATTCAGATTGACGGTATGACTGAAAATATTATGCCGCTTGAACCTCTTAGGGAAAAATATGAGGCGTTTAACTGGCACGTTATTGACATCAATGGTCATGATTTTGAGGCAATTGTTGGCGCTGTTGAGGAAGCGAAGGCAATTTATGAAAAGCCGACTGTAATTATTGCGCACACCATCCCCGGCAAAGGCATAAAGGAAATTGAATTTGATTATACGTGGCATGGAAAACCTCCGAAGTCCGACGAGGCAAGAAAATTTTTACATGAGCTGAGAACGCTTGGAGGAAAAATTAAAAGTGAACATGAGTAATTCAATAAACAAAAGCAGGCTTCATATGCTCATATTTTGCATTGTTGCTCTTGGGATGACGTTATTGGTGCTTCAGCAGTGGTATGTGACGGTCAGTGCAATAGATGCGCTTTATGCGAACAGTTACTATTACGATATAAAGCTAAGGGATTTATGATTCGTTCCGGGGCAAAACTCGTTGAAAATATATTTGATGCCGAATCTATTGAGCAAATCCCAACCCGTAATGGCTATGGGGAGGGTCTTGTAGAGGTTGGTGAAAAGGATTCAAGGGTGGTTGCGTTGTGCGCTGATCTTACCGAATCAACGAGAACACAAGAGTTTGCTGATAAATTCCCAGAGAGATTTATTCAGATTGGGGTCGCTGAACAGAATCTTGCCACTGTTGCTTCTGGGCTTGCGAGTTACGGGAAAATTCCTTTTATTGCAAGTTATGCTATGTTCAGCCCCGGAAGAAACTGGGAACAGATCAGAACGACGGTTTGCTATAATAATGTTCCTGTTAAAATTATCGGCGCTCATGCAGGGGTGTCGGTTGGACCTGACGGCGCAACGCATCAGGCAATTGAAGACATGGCTATTATGCGGCCAATTGCCAATATGACTGTTATAGCTCCTTGTGATGTCCACGAGGCGAGAAAGGCGGTTATTGCTTCTGTTGCTGTTAATGGCCCGGTGTACATGCGGTTTGCACGCGAAAAGACACCGGTTTTTACCACCGCTGCATCACCTTTTAAAATAGGGAAAGCAGAGGTGTTTTTTGACTCTTCAAGTAGTTCAGGACGAAGCGCCCGACTTGATGTCGCTATTGTTGCATGCGGTCCGTTGGTTTATAACTCATTATTGGCAGCTGGTAGACTTCTTAAGGACGGCATACGGGTGCGTGTTGTGAATAATCATACCGTCAAGCCGATGGACGAAAAAACCATTATAAAGGCCGCGAGGGATGCTGGCGCAGTAGTAACAGTGGAAGAACATCAGGTGATGGGTGGCATGGGATCTGCGGTTGCGGAAGTTCTTGCAAAAAATTATCCTGTTCCTATGGAGTTTATAGGGGTTCAAAACCGCTTTGGAGAATCCGGTTCACCGGATGACTTGATTGAAGCATTCGGCATGGGAGTGAAGGCAATTACTGGCGCCGTAAAAAAGGTGTTGAAGCGAAAGTAATGCGGTGCAGCCCATTTTTGTATGAGTGATCTATCGCCATGACTATAAAAGATGACATATGTGGGATGAAAAATAAAAAGGTCTCCATTATTGTTTCATTGTTCTATTGAATATGAAAGAAAACATAAAAAAATTTGGAATAGTACTCTGGTTGGCAGCTTTCTTTACCTATGTAGGCGGCTTTGCGGCGCTTTCCTATGGCAGAGATTTTCTGGGAATCGGCTGGCAGGTTTGGTTCTGGAATTCTTTACTGCTCGGCGTGCTGGCCATTGGCGTGAAGCTTGGAGTTTTAATAGAAGAGTAGCGGCGGATATCTGAAGCAATATTCCATAAAGCCTTTCGACAACACAGGCGGCCCCAGCCAGCAGATTAGTTGTGTTGGTTATGGTCGCCCTAAATGAGGAGTTTGTTTGTTTTATATCCTTTCAATACCTTCGCTATCCAGCGGTATAGAAAAAGTTTTTTGGTTGTTTAGTTTTAGAGAATTTTCGTGGGCGTATAAAAATCCGGCGCTTCTTTCATGAACTGTTCCAGTTGGTCACGGGTCAGCAGTCCCTTTTGTGCGCCTGTATATTGCACAACGGACATGGAGTTTGTCGGTCCCCAAGCAAGTGCTTCGGGGATGGATTTTCCAAGCGCAAGCGCCACTGTAAATGTGGATGAGTAACTGTCTCCCGCTCCGGTTCGGTCGTACGGCGGTTTTGGATCCGGATACATTGGCATTTTCCATGCGTTTTTTCCGTCGTATGCATATGCTCCGTTGGGACCGTCTGTTATAGAGACAATACGCGGACCTCGTTCGTGCATCAACTGCAGCAGTTTTATCAAATCTTCTTCTTTTGTGTTTAAAATCCTTTGAGCCTCCTGAAGATTACAGAAAAAAAGATCAGAAATCTCGTATACATCTTTTAAGATTTCGTAACCCAGCTTTATTTGAAAGGTTCCCGGCTGGTAGGCGAGTTTAATACCGGGATGCTTTTTTATATATTGGACTATTTCATGATGAAAAGGGACGGAGTTTTCACCAAGGGAGCTTAAATACATCCAGCGCGGCTTTCCGACATCAGGCATTTTGTAATCGTATTCTTCGTGCTTAATAAGAATGGTACGCTCTGCTTTAAACCAAAGGACATAGTGGTAGTTTGTGGGTTTTCCCTTATGGATTGAAACAAAATCAATTGCAACTCCGTTGTTTTGAAGCGACTCCAGGCACTCTTTCCCGTTTTGATCGTCTCCCAGATTTGTAATAACCGCTGATTTCAAACCCAATCGTGCGGCGCTGACCGCAGCGTTTGGGCTATTCCCGACAGCGCGAACAACTTCAACGCGCTCGTAAGGAATTTTATCTCCAAACCGGACGCAGAGTTCTTTTGTATGATGATTCATGTGCACATCCGCGTCCTTTAAACGTATGAATGCGTCCGTTGTAATATCGCCGAGCGCAATAAAATCAAATGTATTCATTTAAAGAATATTAGTTGGTAATGGTGCTGTTTGAGTTTTGCAGGCAATGTTTCCTAAGGAGCGCATATGTCAGGTATCTCTATCAACAGTGTACGCACTATATAATCTACATAATATCATAAGCATGTGTTAAACTAAAAACGATGATGACGCTTTCAGAAGTTTTAGATGTGGCGAGAAGCGGAAGATGGGCTGTACCTCATTTTAACATTTCTAATTTCGTTCAGTTAAAAGGCATTATTGCGGCTTGTGCGGAACTGCGCTCGCCGGTGATGATCGGAACCTCCGAGGGTGAAGTCGAGTTTATTGGGTTCAAGGTGGCCCGCGCGATGGTTGATGCGCTGAAAGCCGAAACAGGACTCCCTCTGTTTCTCAATGCCGACCATTTTCATAGTTTCGCGATGTGCAAAAAAGCCATTGACGAAGGGTATGATGGAGTGCATATTGATATGTCAAAAAAACCTTATAAAGAGAATATCAATGAGACCAAGCAAGTTGTGCGATATGCACGAGCAGCAGAAAAAGATATCAGTGTTGAAGGAGAACTTGGTTATATTGTGACTGACTCGTCAAAGATTTATAAAAAAATTGTGGCAATACCGCAAGAAAGTCTTACTAAGCCGGGAGAAGCGATCTCGTACATAGAGGAAACCGGCGTGGATCGTTTTGCGGCTGCAGTGGGGAGCTTGCACGGCATCGCCGCAAANAAGCCGATATTGGATTTTTACCGCATTGAAAGACTGCGTGAGATTATTCCAAAAAATACCACTTTGGTACTCCACGGCGGTTCTGGGCTCCTTGATAATGACTTTAAGCGTGCCATCGAATTGGGTATAAATAATATTCACATCTCAACAACGATACGAGCTGCCTATATAAAGGCTTTAAAAAAGGCTCTGAAAGAAAAGAAAGATGAAACCACACCGTATAAACTATATGACCCTGTTGTTCGCGCAGTTGCTGAAACGGTAAAAGAACACATAAAGCTCTTTGGGTCGCAAAATAAATCAATGGAATAAACAGTTTGCTTTTAGCCGATAGGTTTGCATACATCGTCATTTCAGTTATTATTCGCTCATTAATTAAAATTTATGCCGAAGGTATATGTAACACGCATGATCCCTCAAGCAGGGATTGAGAAATTAAAAGAGAAAGGATATGACGTTACCATAAATCCAGATGACCAGGCGCTGGATACATCGGAACTGATAGACGCCCTTAAGGGGAAAGGGTATGATGCAGTGCTTTGTCTTTTAACTGATCATGTGAACGCTGAAGTATTGGATGCTGCTGGCAGTAATTGCAGGATCTTTGCGAATTATGCCGTCGGGTATGATAACATAGACGTCAAAGCCGCATCAGAGCGCAACATTGTGATAACAAATACACCCGGCATTCTTACCGAAAGCGTAGCAGAACATACGTTTGCGCTGATGCTTGCAATCAGCCGCCGCATAGCAGAAGCAGACAGGTTTGTAAGAGCAGGAAAGTATAAGGGTTGGGCGCCGAAATTGCTTTTAGGAAACGACGTTTCTGGTAAAATCATCGGGATTGTGGGGCTTGGACGTATCGGAAGCCGCGTTGCTCATCATGCCGCAGGAGGATTTGACGCGCGTATCATATATCACGACCTTACAAGAAATGAAGAATTTGAAAAAAGTGTCGGCGCCGTTTATAGAGAAACACTTGAAGAACTCTTGGGAGAAGCGGATTATGTATCTTTGCACGTCCCGCTTCTTCCTCAGACAAAGCATCTTATCAACGCCGAGAAACTGAAGCTCATGAAACATTCTGCGTATCTTATAAATACGTCGCGCGGTCCGGTCATTGATGAAGCGGCACTTGTGCATGCCCTTAAAAAGAAAGAAATCAAAGGTGCTGCTTTGGATGTTTTTGAGGATGAGCCGGAATTAAAACCCGGACTTGCTGAATTGGACAACGTTATTCTTACCCCCCACATTGCTTCCGGAACTGAAGAAACAAGAAATAAAATGGCAGAAATGGCCGCCGAGAACATTATCGCTGTTTTTGAGGGCCGTACACCGCCGCAGCTTGTAAAACCAAGCTGATATACATAAACATGCGCCATCTTACTATGCCTGTTGATTTTTGTGTTTTTTTCGCTAAGATAGTGTCATGCCCATATTAAAAGCACAAACACGGGATCTGTTTAAAAAAAAGGTAAAACAACTTCGGGAAAAAGGAGATATTCCCGCGGTGCTTTATGGTTCAAAAATCAAAAAAGCTGAACATATTACCGTTTCGTGTCGTGAGTTTGAGCTCTTATGGAAAAAGGCCGGAAGTTCAAGCATAATTGATCTGGCAATAGAAAATCAAAAGCCGCGAAAAGTGCTCATCCATGATGTCGCAGTGGATCCTTTAAAAGATCGTCCAATACACGTTGATTTTTATGCTGTTGATGTTTCAAAATCGGTTCGCGTCCACATTCCATTTATATTTTCTGGCGAAGCTCCTGCTGTAAAATCAGAGGGAGGGATTTTACTCAAGTTAATCCATGAGGTAGAAATTGAGGCATTACCGCAAGATCTGCCGCACGACATCATGGTTGATGTTGGGGTACTAAAAACATTTGAAGACCACATCACGCTTAAAGATATTACTTTCCCGAAGGGAACAAAGATGATTGGAGAGGATGATATGGTTGTTGCGCTTGTTGAACCTCCGAGGAAAGAGGAGGTTGAGGAAGCTGGTCCGGCAGAGATTGATTTCGAGAAGATAGAAAATACTGGAAAGAAAGGCCTTAAAGAAAAGGAGCTATCAGGAGAAAAAACAGAAGCGCAAACATCTGAAAGCAGGTCTTCAGATGAAAAATAATGAAACAATCATTTTATTCTATCGCGGTTTTTTTACTGTTTTTCGGCGCGAATGCCTTTGGGCAGGGTCTTTCTGATGCAGTTGTTGAACAGCGAAAGCATCTGGAGGAAGAATTAGGGAAGATCGAGCTTGAGATTGGAAAGTTTCAAGATGTCATCTTGAAAAAACAGCAGGAGTCTTCCTCATTGGAGCGCGATATTGCCATACTGGATGCACAGATTAGAAAAACACGTCTGGAGATTAAAAGCCTTGAGCTTGAAATTTTGCGCCTTTCCGGGCGAATAGAGGAAAAAGAGGATTCTATTGACGATATAAATACAGTGATAAATCGTCAGAAAGAATCGCTCGCGGAATCGTTAAAAAAACTTCGGGAGTATGACGATTATGCTCTTATTGAAATTCTTCTTTCCCACGAACATCTCTCTGATTTTTTTGGAGATGTTGATACTATTGATGTTATCCAGTCTGCTCTCAAGGAGCAGTTTCATGAACTCCGTTCAACAAAAAATCAGGAGGAAGAACTGAGAGATAATTTCATTGAGCAAAAAAAGAGTCAAATTGAAGCCCGTGCGCTGCTTGATATAGAAAAACGGACTCTTGAAGCGCAAGAAGTTGAAAGAAAGAAAATATTACAGGAAACGCGCGGAGAAGAAGCTGCCTATCAAAGGATGCTTGGGGCAAGGAGAAGCAACGCCGCCTCAATACGCTCTCAGCTGTTTTTACTTGAAGGTTCTCCCGCTATACCGTTCGAAAAAGCCGTGTTGTTCGCGGAACGAGCTTCTGTGAAAACAGGCGTTCGGGTGGCATTTATTCTTGGTATTATCGCGCAGGAATCTGAATTGGGACGTAATATAGGACAGTGTAATCTTCCAGACGATCCCCCTCAATACAAGTGGCGGGCAATCATGAAACCGACTCGCGATCACAAACCCTATTTGGAGATCACTGCTCGGCTTGGTCTTGACCCGAATCTCATGCCTCTTTCATGTCCGCTTGGAGGAGGATGGGGCGGAGCAATGGGACCCGCACAGTTTATCCCCTCTACATGGCTTATGTTTGAGGATCGCATAGCCCGTGCAACCGGACACAACCCCCCTAATCCATGGGAACCGGAGGACGCTTTTATGGCTTCAGGACTTTTTCTTTCAGACCTTGGCGCAACAAGTATTTCAGGGGAACAGGAAGCCGCCGGCCGGTATTTTGCGGGAAGCAGATGGAATACATCTCTTGGCCGCAGGTATGCAAGTCAAGTGCTTGCAAAGGTAACGGTATATCAAGAACAGATAAACCTTCTCAAAGGTCTTGCGGTTGATTCACAATAGGGTTTTTTAGGGACGAGCAAAATGTTGCGATAAGCTCTGCTGTTTGGATTAGTTGCCAGTTTTTATTGATTGCTCTTTTTTGCTTTTTTTAAAAGTTTCTATGATCGTCTCAAGGTTGCCATTCAGTATTTTCTCAATATGGCGCCATGATTTTTTTATACGGTGATCAGTAATACGGTCTTGCAGATAGTTATAGGTTCTCATTTTTTCTGAACGTTCTTGGAATCCGATTTGTATTCGGCGTTCGCTTGCGGTTTTACTTATGACACCTCCATGCTCTCGATCGTACAGCTTTGCTCTTAAAATTGACATGGCGCGCTCACGGTTTTGTTGTTGGGAGCGTTCTGTTTGTGCTCTTACAACAATGCCGGTTGGCTTGTGTAATATACGTACAGCTGTTTCAACTTTATTTACATTTTGTCCTCCCGCGCCTCCTGATCGGGCGAATGTTATCTCAAGGTCCTGTGGTTTTATTTCAATATCTGTCGGTGGAACCTGTTTTAAGATGGCGACTGACGCCGTCGAGGTGTGTATGCGGCCGGACTTCTCTGTTTTCGGTATGCGTTGTACTCTGTGTACTCCGCTTTCTTGAGACAATTCTTCGTATATGTTTTCTCCTTTCAGTTCGAAGATACCTTCTTTTAAACCACCCAGATCATTTTTTGATTCGCTGATACAGTGCATCGTCCATCCTCGTTTTGCTGCGTACATTGCATACATATTGCTCAGCGTATCAGCAAAAAGCGCTGCTTCATCTCCGCCGGCCCCCGCTCGTATCTCTAAAAGAATGCTGTTCATAAAACCTTTGTAGACTTTTTTTCCGATTTTTTGCGGGATTTTTTAGCGGGAGTTTTTAAACGGCGTTCAATTTTTTTCTGAAATTTTTCAATTCGTCCGGCAGTGTCAATAAGTTTTTCTTTTCCAGTATAGAATGGATGGCATTTGTAGCAAATTTCAACTTCAAGTTTTTCTTTTGTGGACCCCACGATAAAACTGTTTCCGCATGCACAGGTTACTTTAGCGTTCTGGTGATATGTTGGATGTAAGCCTTTTTTCATAATGTGTTGTATAGATCTCAAATCAATTTTGAATATTAGAGAAAAGTTTCTGATTAATTAGTGATGATTATAACCGCACTGTACCATATTATATCGGGTCTTGCAATGGTTGTGATTTTTTATTACAATGTTTCTACCCCTTCAAAGGAGGACCTGTTGGTTGTTATGAACCTTACGGCATTTCCCTCACGGATGAGGTTTGAAGAGATTCATGCAGCATCAGGCAGTAAAACTTTTTTATTTATCTTCTAAGAGACGTATGGAGGAAACAAATATAATAACACAACCCCCTATAAAACCGGAAATAGAAGCATTATTTAATGCAGGGGTTCATTTCGCGTACAAAAAAACGAGGCGTCATCCAAAAATGCGGGAGTATATCGCCGGTGTGCGCAGTAATGTCGAAGTATTTCATCTTGAACGTGTATATGAAAGACTAGTTGATGCGATGGCCTTTATGGAGAAACTCGGAACCGAGTCGGCGGTAATTCTATGGATTGGAACAAAACCCGCCGCTTGCTCTATTATTACCGACACGGCGACAGCGCTACAGCACCCATATGTTGCGAAACGCTGGATAGGAGGAACGCTGACGAATTTTAAAATCATTCGCGGAAGGGTTGAATATCTGAAAACCTTGGAAGAAGCTATACAAAATCCAGACTTTTTAAAATATCCAAAGCACGAACGCATGAAGACGAAAAAGGAAGTAGAAAAACTTCAAGAAGAGTTTGGAAACCTTCGTCTCCTTAAAAGCATTCCGAATGCAATGGTGATTGTTGACGCGAATGAAGAATTGACAGCGGTGACAGAGGGGCGAAAAGTGGGCGTGAAAACAATTGCCATTATGAATTCGGATTGCGACCCCGACGCTGTGACTTGTCCGATACCGGGGAATGACAATGCCGTTCAAAGCATCAAATACTTAATTGGTAAATTAAAAGAAGCATATCTGAAGGGTAAAGCCTCAGCCCCCAAAAAAGACGAAGTGAGGGAAAAAGAGGTAAAAGACGAAGCATTGCAGAACCCTGTAAAAAACCACCAAGTGCCGGCAAATAGTTCTTGATGAGCATCCAAACAATAATTAATGATCTACTGATAACAGAATCCTCCGGACTTATAGGTTATAGATTATACACTATAAGCTATATATCATATGGATATATCAACTGAACAAATAAAAGCGCTTCGTGAGAAGACTGGTGTTTCAGTCATGCTGGTAAGAAAAGCTTTAATTGAAGCTGGTGGAGATGAAAAAGAAGCAATGAAGAAACTTGAAAAACTTGAAAGTCATCTGGCAGACAAGAAAGCGCAGCGCAATGCTTCTATGGGTGTTGTGGAATCATATATTCATCATGATGGTCGTGTTGGAGTGCTTTTGGCGCTTAAGTGTGAAACCGATTTTGTTGCCAGGAACGAAGAGTTTAAAAAGGAAGCACACAATATTGCAATGCACATCGCCGCTATGGATCCGGCTGACAAGGAAGCGCTTCTAGGGGAACCATATGCGCTGGATCAGTCCAGGACAGTATCCCAGGTGCTTGCCGCCATAACGACGAAGTTTGGTGAGCACATCACGATTGAAAAATTTGTTCGTTACTCCATTTCATGATTCTGGTATTTCTTACAATATTTGTTATCAGTTTTCTTTGGATTGTGGTGATTATGTGGTGGCATACGCCAAATATGTTAAGAGCAAATAATGCTGTTTTTCTTAAGAGTCAAAGCTTTCACTTAAAAACTGACAGAATATTATCCTTCACCATTATTGTCGGTTTTGTAGAACATATTGTGAAAGTTCGTGTCATACCTCAAGTGCTTCGTTTTCTGGGTTTTTGTTTTTTTATTATTGAGCGCGGAGCGACTATTGTTTCTATAAAAGCGAGGCGTGTCCGCGCTTTTTTACAAAGCAAATCAGCGGTAACAGCTCATCAGTCTTCATATTGGGATGAAATTCGCCAATGGAAGAAGAAAAACGGGCTGGAAAATGGAAAAGCGCCTGAAAAAATAAATTTTGCGGTAGCAGATCATGATATTTCCAACCATCGTATCGATGATTAATTTAAACTCGGATGGAGGCCGTTTTTTGAATCTTGGTATAAAAAACATTCCATAATCTTGTGAAATGTTGCTGGCATGGTCCCGACGCGCTTTTTTATACTAAGATAGTGAAATTAGGATCTCGGCGTTTGCGAATTTTGTCGCTTTAGCCCCGACGCACTATGATTGTATTGGATAGTGCAGTTGGAATTCTGCTTTCTTGCAAGTGACACATAGAGCGACGAAACTCTATGGCACTTTGCAGAACAGTGGAGTTGTATGTAAGACAGGGGAACAACGGTGGTGCTTATCCCGAATGAAATGTACAGATTTAGTTTTGCTGTAGAGCGGCTGTTTTGCGTCAGTCCCGCGCCAAGGTTATTATTAAAAATAAGGAACATGCCGATGTAGCTTAATAGCAGAGCAACGGTTTTGCTCCGATATTCTCAAAAACAAAGGTTTTGTTAGAATATCGAGAGTCCCCGATTTTGTAAAAAAATTGCCGGCGTAGCTCAGTGGCAGAGCAGCTGTTTTGTAAACAGCAGGTCGTCAGTTCAAATCTGACCGCCGGCTCTACAAAATTTTTACAAAATCTGGATAAACCGTAAGTTGTCGGCTTGAGTCCGACCATCGGCTCCATAGTTAAAACAAACTTTTGAATGACTTGACAAGTTATTTATTTTATGATTTATTATTAGTTGAAAGGGAGTGTATATGATAAACAAAATCGGAAAGATAGTTGTAGATAGAGATCTTTGTATCGGGGCGGCATCCTGTATCGCAATAGCTCCGGAGGTTTTTCAACTTGATGAAGAAAATAAAGCGATTGTAGTAAATCCTAAGAGAGCTGATGACGAAACGATTTTGCTTGCCGCCAAATCCTGCCCCACAAAAGCCATTATAGTATTTGATGAAGAGGGAAATCAGCTTTATCCATAAAAGGTTGATAAACGCTGTTTCGTTTTTTAAACAAAAAATGAAATACGTAGCTTGCATAGCATCACTGCGGTATCGTATTTTTTACTCGATTCGTTATTATAATCATATAGCGTGGTATAATTATAATGCAGATATGTATAGAAATACGAAATCCTAAACACAATGCTTGAAACACTATTTACATTCATATGTTCAAAGCTCTGGACGTTTTATTCATTTGAATGTAGTGTCGGAATTTGTTTTGGATTTCGAAATAAAAGGAGTTCGCATTTTGGTTTATGGAAGAATTAACAAAAACACAACTTGTCTTGTTGGTGCTTTTGGTTAGTTTTATGACGTCGGTTGTAACAGGCATTGTTACGGTTACGCTGATTGATCAGGCGCCAAAGCCGGTTACACAGACGATTAACCGAGTTGTTGAAAAAATTGTTGGCACTGGAGAAGGAAGCAAAAATAACAACGATCCTTTTGTAGTGAATGAAAAAACTGTTGTTGTAACGCAAGAGGAAAAGATTACATCAATAGTTGCTAGTGTTGCGCCGGCGGTGGTAAGCGTTGTTGCGACAAAAGATGTTCCTCTTTTAACTGAATGTTTTTTTAGCCCTTTTGGCGATAATGACATGTTTGGACGGTTCTTCCCTGGACTGAAGGTTCCAAGCGTTTGCGAGGAAGGAACGGAACGTCGGCAAGTTTCAGCCGGGAGCGGTTTTTTTGTGAGTGAGTCTGGTTTTGTTGCGACAAACCGACACGTGGTTGCTGACGAGACTGCTGACTATAGCGTTATATTAAATAATGGCGACAGCTTGCCAGCACAGGTGCTTGCACGCGATCCTTTTCAGGACATTGCCATCTTAAAGATTGACGGAGAAGGTTTTACCAGTCTCGCTCTTGGAGATTCCAATACTCTCCAGATAGGGCGCACGGTTATTGCAATCGGCAATGCATTGGGTGAGTTTCAAAATACGGTTTCCGTAGGAGTTGTTTCCGGTCTTCGGCGGACGGTGAATACCATTGGCGCCGGAACCGTAGAAGAACTTCGTTCGCTTATCCAAACCGATGCGGCAATCAACCCGGGAAACTCCGGCGGGCCTCTTATTACGCTGGACGGGAAGGCAGTGGGAATCAACACAGCAGTTGCCAGAGGAGCAGAAAATGTCGGGTTTGCACTGCCAGTCAATATTTTAAAAAAAGATCTGAAAGACATTGAAAAATATGGAAGAATCGTGTACCCTTTTATAGGTATTCGATACGTGCTTGTAACCAAGGACGTAGCTGCTGAAAATAACTTGTCTATTAGCTCTGGAGCGCTTATTTTAGGGGATGCTGATCGTCCGGGCGTTGTTTCCGGTTCTCCAGCTGACAAGGTTGGCCTTACAGTCGGAGATGTTATACTGGAGATAGGAGGGGAAAAAGTCGGGTCTGAAAATCCGATCTCCGTAGTTATTGAAAAATACAAGCCCGGGGATACGGTATTGTTTAAGGTATTCAAGTCTTCCGGCAAGGAAGTTGACGTGGAGATAACATTCACGGAGTTTAAACCGTAAAGGAATAGATCAAATCTTGTTTGGCAGACACTATAGTGAAGATAATCCCAGCCCATTTTTTATAAAAGTAAACATGATAGCAGAAAGAATAATTATTCATAAAAAAAGCGGCGCAAAGCGCTTCGCCCACCAAAGAGTGGGCTGTTTGGCCGCGCACTTTACAAGGAATATAAGCGATAAAAAATGGGCGGGGCGCTTAAAGTGTAGCCTTCGCTTCGTTTAGTAAATTTTAATATGTTACCCTTTTCGAATTTTACAATAAAAGCGCAGGAAGCTCTTAAAAAAGCTCATGAGCTTGCTGTTGAGCGCGGGCAGGGATCGCTGGATGCCATGTATCTGCTTGCAGCTCTTTTACTGCAGGAAGAAGGTGTTATTATTTCACTGGTAGAGAAGCTCGGGATTGATTATCAATCATTTGCGGACTACGTCCTTGATGCGCTTGATGCGAGGAAGAGTCAACAACTCCTCACGCCCCCGTCGCAGTTTTATATCACTCCGGAACTAGCCCGTGTGCTGGAAGAAGCGCATAGAGCCGCTATTTCCTTAAAAGATGAATATATTTCAACGGAACATCTGTTTCTCGCGTTTCTTGAGACTCCCTCAAAGGCGCGTGACATTCTTGATCGGTTTCATATTGATAAAGAGTCGGTTTTGCAGGTTCTTGCAAGTATCCGGGGCGCTCAGCGTGTAACCGACGTTGAGCCGGAAAGCAAATATCAGGTTCTTGAAAAATATGCCAGAAATCTGACGCGTCTTGCGCGCGAAGATAAACTTGACCCTGTTATTGGCAGAGATACGGAAATTCGCCGTGTCATGCAGGTGCTTTCGCGACGGACAAAAAACAACCCCGTTCTTATAGGAGAAGCAGGGGTCGGGAAAACAGCCATTGTGGAAGGGCTTGCCCAGCGCGTTGTGTCAGGAAGCGTTCCGGAGAGTCTTCGCGATCATGAGCTTGTTGCTCTGGATCTTGGTGCGCTTGTTGCGGGCACGAAGTATCGCGGAGAATTTGAAGAACGATTGAAAGCTGTTCTTAGAGAAATTCATCGTGAAGGCAGCAGGATATTATTGTTTATTGACGAGCTGCACACGCTGGTAGGCGCAGGGTCGGCGGAAGGCGCTATGGACGCTTCTAACATGCTCAAACCCGCGCTTGGAAGGGGAGAACTTCATGCGATCGGCGCCACGACGATAAAAGAATATCAAAGACACATTGAAAAAGATCCTGCTCTTGCGCGCCGCTTTCAGCCCGTATATGTGGATGAGCCCTCTCCTGAAGATACCGTTGCTATCCTTTTGGGGTTGAAAGAAAAATACGAGGTGTTTCATGGAATTAAGATAACCAATGAAGCCATTCAAAAAGCGGTGGAGTTGTCTCGGAGATATATTACTGACAGATTTCTTCCGGATAAAGCCATTGATCTTATTGATGAAGCCGCATCAGCGCTTCGGCTTGAGATTGACAGTGTACCGCGTGATTTGGATGATGTTCGCCAAGAAATCATGAAATTGGAGATTGAACGGGAGGCGATGAAGCGCGATGAGGGAAGCAAAAACAGCCGCCGGCTGCGTGTTATTGTGCGGCAGCTTGCTGAACTGCATGAGAAAAACAAATCCATTGAACTAAAGTGGAAAAACGAGAAAGACACAATTGTCCACATTAGAGAACTCAAGAAAGATTTCGAGAAGTTGCGGATGGAGTCTGAAAGTGCGGAGCGCGCTTCAGATTTTACGAAAGTGGCGGAGATTCGTTATTCACGAATGCCGGAGCTTTCAAAACAGCTCAGAGAAGGAGAGAAACGCCTCAGAAGATTACAAGCATACAGAAAGATTTTAAAAGAGGAAATTGGAGAGGAGGAAATTGCCGAGGTTGTTTCCCGATGGACGGGCGTACCGGTAAAACGCATGCTTGAAGAAGAAGCAAAAAAACTGCTTAAAATGGAGGACGCGCTTAAGAAACGTATTGTAGGGCAGGATGAAGCTATAAAAGAAATTTCACATGCGGTAAGGCGGAGCCGCGCCGGCATTAATGAAGAGGATCATCCGATCGGTTCTTTTATATTTCTTGGAGCAAGTGGTGTGGGGAAAACTGAACTGGGCCGCGCGCTTGCCGAATTTATGTTTAATGATGGAAAAGCGCTTATCCGAGTTGATATGTCCGAGTACATGGAACGGCATACGGTTTCAAAGTTTATCGGTTCTCCTCCGGGTTATGTCGGGCATGAAGAGGGAGGTCAGTTAACAGAACTTATTCGTCATAGGCCCTATGCTGTTGTGCTTTTTGACGAGATTGAAAAAGCACACCCGGAAGTGTTTAACATTATGCTTCAAATTCTGGATAACGGCCGCTTAACGGACGCAAAAGGAAGACATGTCAACTTTAAAAATACCATCATTATCATGACTTCTAATATTGGCTCCGAGCTTGTAAGAGAAGCCGGATCTATCGGGTTTGATTTGTCTACTGGGGAGAAGGAAGCGAGGCAGTTAAAATCAAAAGAAGAGGAACTGAAGTCAAAGATTCACAAGCAGCTTGAATCGCATTTCAGGCCGGAGTTCTTAAATCGCCTTGATTCGATAATCATATTTAACAACCTTTCCAAGGAACATATTCTTGCAATTGTTGATATTCAGCTTGCGCATGTACAGAAACGCCTTGACCAAAAAGAAATAATGTTGGTTGTTGAAAAGAATGTAAAAGAATTTTTGGCTCGCGAGGGATATAACCCTCAATATGGTGCAAGGCCGCTGAAAAGATTTATTCAAAACAAAATTCTCAATCCTCTTGCCGAAAAAATGGTTTCAAAGGAAATACAGGAGGGAGACAGGGTACGCCTGACTGTTAAAGATGAGAGTATTGTATTTGAATATACGCATCGCGTAAGCACTGATAAGAAGAAAGGAAAGCGAAAAACCGCAACCTCTACCATAAGGTAAATACATAAGGTATAATACACTCTATAGTTTGCTTTGCGTTAGTTCGCATTTATAGCATACATGCGTCGGTGGCGGAGTGGACAATCGCACCCCGCTATAAGCGGGGCGGCCTTATATATGTGGTATGTTTATATTCTTAAGAGTAAAAAGGATAATAAATATTATATTGGATGTACATCAGATTTAGATAAACGTCTTGTTCGTCATAATAAAGGAGGCAATAAATCTACTAAAAACAGGAAACCGCTTGAGCTTATTCACCGTGAGTTATATGATGATAAACATCAAGCTCTAGCCAGAGAACGAAAGATAAAAAGTTATAAGGGTGGTGATGAGTTTAAGAGGTTAATATCAGGCGTCGGTGGCGGAGTGGACAATCGCACCAGACTGTAAATCTGGCGGCCTCAGGCCTACGCAGGTTCGAATCCTGCCCGGCGCACCAAGACACAACTCAATTCAGTTTCAGAGATTTTTTAATCATATGAATCCAGAAAAACCAAATTTCAATCCAGAACCTCCAAAAGAGGAAAATAAAGAAATCAAGGGTGATGGTTTTGTAATGGGCGGTAAGGATAGAAAACCGTCTCGGTTTTCTAGTTTTTCCCATGATACTTCCGTAGAATTTCGACCAGGCGAAACCAACGAAGGAAAGATAAAAGCGAAAGAAGAAGCAATGAAAAAAGAAATTGAGCGCACTAAAAATTTCACTGACGCTGACTATGCCGAAGATTTGTTGAGTGGTATGCTCGAGACGAATAATCCTTATTCGGAAACCTTTAAAATTAAACCTGATGGAAAATTTGATAAAATTTTGAGAGCAGATGGCGCTCCTGTTTATTTGGTGGCATATGGTGATACACCGGCTGAACTTTACAAAATTGCAGCAGAGATAGAGAAGAAGCATCCGGAGTATTATTTTGCTTTCGAAACCGATCCGCAAGGACAGTGGATGAAATATACGGTTTCGAAATCCGAAACTGAAAAATAAATTTGTATAATTTCATAATTAAATTGCCGCCAAAGAAAAACTTGTCCTTCGGCAGTGCTCAGGACAATCCTGAGTTTATCGAAGGATTGAAATTGTCGCCTCGTTTTGCGAGGCGAAAACCGCCAAAGAGCCCCGAGAAAAACATCGGCGCGAACCATATTTTAATTTTGGGGGAAGAAAATTTTTTATGAATCCTACGCATACGCTTGATGAATTTTTAGACCTTGTTGATGAAAACGATAACGTCGTTGGTAAAAAAAAGCGGTCAGAAGTTTACGCAGAAAATCTTTCAAATTTCCGGGTAGTGAACGCTTTTGTTGTAAACTCTAAAGGAGAAGTTTGGATACCGAGGCGAGTCGCGAACAAGCGGATATTTCCTTTGTGTTTGGATATGAGTATGGGCGGCCACGTTGAAAGCGGCGAGACATACGAGCAAACGCTGAAACGCGAGACACAGGAGGAATTGAATATTGATACCGATAAAGCAGAAGTGCGTTTACTCGGCCATTTAACCCCGCAGAAAGACGGCGTTTCAGCGTATATGAACGTTTACGAGATAAAGATGGATGAAACACCAAATTACAACAAAAGCGATTTTGTCGAGTATTTTTGGCTGACGCCAAAAGCACTTTTTGAACGAATTGCCAACGGCGAAAAGACAAAAGGTGATTTACCAAAACTTGTAAAGATTTTTTATGGAGACAAGTAGTCAACCAACAAAAAGAGCATATGCGATTTACCATGTCGGTTTGAAAGTTCTTCTCAAAAAAGGAGATGAGTTTTTGTTTTTGACGGACGCCGTTGGCAAACATTTTGATTTGCCTGGAGGCCGCATAGACGATGTAGAGCATACTACTCCGCTTACCGAAGTTATCGCGCGAGAAGTCGGAGAAGAACTTGGCGAAGAAGTAAAATACAAGCTCGGCAAACCAGTTTTTCAATTTCGCCGACATTTTGAAAGTAAAGGGTTGCATATTTTTCTCACAGTTTACGAAGCAGAATATTTGTCCGGCGAAATCAAACTGTCTGCCGAGCATAGCGACCTCCAATGGGTAGATCCGAAAAAAGTTGATTTGAAGGATGAACAATTTTTTCATAAGGAAGAATATCTTGCTTTCAAAAAGTATTTTGAAAATTTGGTTTGATTGCATATAATTAAATGCCGCCACTTCGATAAACTCAGTGCAAGCAAAGAAAAACTTGTGGTTCGGCAGACTTACCATCCTGAGTTTATCGGAGGAAAATTGTCAGCGGTGCTGCTCCCCGCCTGCGCCGAGGCTTGGTTCGGCTTTACTCACCATAAGTCGCTCAGTGCAGGCCGCCGCATTTCTGAATTTTCGCGGGGGGATTTCCTCGCCCTTCGATTGACTCAGGGCGAAATGCCGAAGGTACTGAGGAACGAAGTATGTTCGGATTTTGTCAAACAAGCGCATATCAAAATGAATACCCAGATTTTTACTGGATATTCATTTTGATAAGTTTTCAGAAGGAAAGCCGTTTTCTACTCAAGTCCTCTTCGGCGGGGTAAAGAAGGCGGCCTCATAACAAACCGCGAGCTTTGTTATGGGATTTGCCGTATAAAAAGGTTTTTTTAACCTATGTTTAGGCACAATCTGCCATAGTCCTTTTTGAAAAGTTTTAGTATGCTAATAATAGCGTCGTTATCTATTTTTTATGGAACGTAGACAATAAAATAAAATGTTTAGGGAAAAGAAAGGTAAGGGCAAGACGAAAATTAAAAAACTGTCAAAGCAGAAAAAACGGCCCCCAAAAAGAGCTCCCAAGAGCATTAAAAGAAAGACAGAAAAGAAAAAACAACCTGGCACGCCGGCTCTTGTAAGAGCAGTAGAAAATCCGATTATTCTGCCAAAACCCGAACATCACTGGGAGGCATGGCAGACGTTTAACCCCGGAGTTATCTTGCTTGAAGATAAAATACATTTTCTCTATCGAGCAATCGGGGAAGACGGTATCTCGCGTTTCGGATATGCTGTTTCCAGTGATGGATTTGCGATTGATGAGCGATTACCAAACCCAGTTTTCGAGCACCGCTTCACAAAGCCGGTGTTTAATTTTTATTCTTTTGTTTCAGGAGGAAGTTTCGGGGGGAGCGAAGATCCGCGCATTGTTCAGGTAAACGGAGAAGATACATTATATATGACTTATACTGCTTGCGATGAAGGATTGAGAATGGCCTTGTCATCAATAAAAGTTAAGGACTTTTTACGGAAAAAGTGGACATGGGAATTGCCGGTTTTGATCTCGCCGCCCGGAGAACTTCATAAAAACTGGGTTATTTTCCCGGAAAAAATAAATGGGAAGTATGCTGTCTTGCACAGCATCAGCCCTGAAATATCCATCGCTTATCGCGACAGTTTGGAATTTCAAGAAGGCGAATACATTTACAGTTTTTATAACGGCAATAATAGCCAAAGAAAAAATTGCTGGGATAGTTGGGTGCGGGGCGTTGGGGCGCCGCCGATTAAAACAAATAAAGGCTGGCTGTTGTTTTATCATGCCATCGATGAAAGCGACCCCGGCAAGTACAAGGTTGGCGCCATGCTTCTGGATATACATAATCCGGCTAAAATACTTTGCCGCTCTCAAGAACCAGTTCTGGAGCCGGAAAAAGATTATGAAAGCAACGGTTTTAAAGCGGGTGTTATATATGTATCCGGAGCGGCGGTGAAAAACGGAGAACTTTTGGTGTATTATGGCGCTTCGGATAGCTATATCAGTGTGGCCCACGCACCAGTAGAGGAATTTTTGAACAGATTAATAAGTCAGGCCAAACCGAAACTCAAGGCAAAAACTCTAAAGGGAACATAAGATGATTATTGAGCGCTTTAAGAAAAATCCGATACTCACGCCGGATAAAAATCAGTCTTGGGAAGCTGAGGCTGTTTTTAATGGTTGTCCTGTTCGGAAAGGAAATAATGTTTTTCTCCTTTATCGTGCCGTTTCTCTGATCCATTATCACACGTTGGCAAAAGCAAAACTCATGGTGTCTGATATCGGTATTGCCGAAAGCAAAGACGGGCTCAATTTTTATGACCGAAAACGGTTTATTTTTCCAGAGCACGAGTGGGAAAGGTTCGGTTGTGAAGATCCGCGAATAACAAAACTGGACAACAAATACTATATCTTTTATACCGCGCTTTCAAGCTGGCCTCCCCGAACGGAGCATATAAAAGTAGGACTTGCCATAAGCAAAGATTTAAAAACGATTGAAAAAAAACATCTTATAACCCCCTTCAACGCTAAAGCAATGGCTCTTTTTCCGGAAAAAATCAATGGCAAAATCTGGGCGGTTTTGACGGTGCACACTGATCGGCCGCCGGCAAAAATATGCCTTGTTTCTTTTCAAAGAGAAGAAGATATCTGGAATGAATCATATTGGAATAAATGGTATCAAAATTTTGATAAGTATTCTTTGCCGCTTCAACGCCGGCCGCAGGACCATATCGAAGTCGGCTCTCCGCCGATAAAAACAAAACATGGCTGGCTTTTATTTTATTCCTATATTTGGGATTATATTTCTCCCCGAAGGTCTTTTAGTATTGAAAGTGTACTGCTGGATTTAAAAAATCCTTTTAAGATTATCGGAAAAACCGATTTCCCACTTCTTTCTCCTGAAGATTATTATGAAAAACACGGTATAGTGCCGAATGTCGTTTTTCCTTCCGGAGCGTTACTGAATAAAAATACGATCTCATTATATTATGGAGCCGCAGATACTACCTGTGCGGTTGCTTTTATTGATCTCCCCTCGCTTATTGATAAGTTTATAAAAAAACAAATCGTTCTGATAAAGCTTCGTCGAGCCAACATAAATCCAATCATCACGCCAAACAAAAATCATCCTTGGGAAGCAAAAGCGACATTCAACCCGGCGGCCATGTATCTTAAAGGAAAAGTTCACCTGCTTTATCGGGCAATGTCGGAAGATAACACTTCAGTGCTTGGTTATGCGACAAGTCGGGACGGCATTCACATAGATTATCGTTCTCCGGAGCCGGTTTATATTCCTCGGGAACAATTTGAACAAAAGCTTGAAAGGGGAGGAAATTCAGGCACGGAAGATCCGAGACTCGTAAAAATTGGGAGCAGAATTTATATGTTCTATACCGCCTTTGATGGGAAAAATCCGCCGCGAGTGGCTTTCACTTGGATTAAAGAGCAGGATTTTTTAAACAAGAAGTGGGATTGGTCGCGTGCCATGCTTATCTCCGCTCCTGATTTGGATGATAAAGATGCAGCTATGTTTCCGGAAAAAATAAAAGGGCGGTACCTTATTATTCATCGCGTCGGCGACGATATTGATTTCTCTCATCATAAAACACTGGATTTTAACGGGACGAATTGGCTTGAAGAGTATCGCTGGATAATGCCGAGGAAAGGACGGTGGGATTCGAGAAAGGTTGGTGTTGCCGCTCCGCCGATAAAAACAAAGGCAGGCTGGCTTCTGCTCTATCACGGAATTTCAGAAGAAGACCAGTTTTATCGCGTAGGAGCGATATTAGTTGGTTTGCGTGATCCTGCAAAAATTATCTGTCGCACGGATTATCCGATTTTTGAACCGGAAACTTCTTATGAAAAAGAAGGAGAGGTTTCAAATGTGGTATTTCCTTGTGGGGCGGCACTTATTGGCAAAAAACTTTTCGTATATTACGGAGGAGCGGATAAAGTGGTTGGAGTGGCTACGGTGAATATTGATGAGCTTCTCGGTGTGCTTAAGGTATGTAAATGTTAGCAGGCCTTAAAAAAGCAATTGGAAAGTAAGTGGCGCGTAGAAACAAAAAGACCCGATTTGTTTCGACGGATCGATTCTTTTATTTTCACCTGTCAAAATATTTGACAAGCAAGATTACTTGATATATACTTGAAGCAGATCATCTAGAATGAGAATACGGTATTCTCATTCTATTGCGCAATAAAACCGGGAACTTTAAGGAGTCCAAAGATGGATGTATGTACATATGGAAATGCAACTCGGGAAGGGACGTTGCTCTGTATCTTTCATACCTTGAACCTGAAGTTCTATCATGTGAAGATGAATTGGAACGGCGCTCCTTTTCAAGATAGCGTGTCTGTGTGCGGTCGCTTCTCCAATCTTGCGGAGTGCGATGGGAGTTGCACTGAATATGCCCGGCGCGAGTTTACGCTCGACGAAGCGGATGCGGAGGAACTCAAGAGAATGCTCGAGGATTACGAAGAAGATAAGCTTGACGCGCAGCTTCTCGCAACTGAGATTAAGGATGAGTTTTAGTACATTGTTAAAGTGGGGCCGAAATAGGCGGCTCAACAGGAAAAGTCTCCGATATTGGTTTGATCCCATATGGGAGATTTTGTCTTAAGCCCAAGTCTGATTTGGGCTTCTGCCAAAGCATTCAATACTCATTGAGCATTTTGGTAGAACTGGCATATTGAAACAAACACTTGCAATCTTGCACGTATTGTGCTATGCTCAACCTTGTCCGATGCTGGGAAGCTTACCGAGCCGGCAAAACTCAGCGCTTGAGGACAACAGATGCGCTCGGACCCTAGGGAAAATGGCGTTTCCCGGCCACTCTCGGGTAATGACAGGGATAGGTTCCGCAAGGAAAGCTGGCCCGAACGGAACCGAAAAGAAGAACAGCGGCCAATACACATGACCCCAGTGTGTAGGCGTCAAAAAAGCCGTGAAGGTATGGGGCCGCCCCCTCCGAACGCTAATGCTAGTAGGAGGGGGTTTTTCTTTTTAATAAAGAGTTAAAAATTGTCGTTGGATGAAAAATTTGTTACTATGCTTATAGTTTTTTAGCGGGAGTAGTTCAGTTGCACCGCCACATTTGCCCAAGTAGCTCAGCTGGTAGAGCAACTCCATGGTAAGGAGTAGGTCAGCGGTTCAAGTCCGCTCTTGGGCTCCAGTTTTGTAGAAAAAGATACAGAAGCACCCAGAGCGTGGGACGCGCTTCGCGCGTCCCACCAAAAAATCGGTCTTTTGTCTGAAAATCGGATTCTGGAGTATATTTACGACCTCGCTAGAACCTATTTTATCAAAAATGCCTGACCAAAGGAAGCCGCCCCGCCGCCGCTCGCTAACGCTCGCCGCCAAGCAAAATACTCTTTACGATTTCGGATTTGCGCGCGCCACCAAAAAATTCTTCTAAAAAGAAAAGAGTATTTTGCTTGGCTCTGCTCTGAACGAGCAGGCGACGGGGCTGG
>C687J35504_10000234_pt1 | contig 41299 bp, 33 predicted proteins | sample RifCSPhighO2_02_FD_35504 | JGI IMG/M metagenome (IMG submission 35504) | reverse complement strand
ATAACCGTTTTGGGTCGCCAATATCATTTTCAAAAGAGGCGTTGGGCGATAATTATCGGCCTTATTGATGCCCTCGGGACTTTTCTGTTCTCTCTTCTTGGCAGAAATATAGAACCAATGAACGTAAGAAAGATACTTGTTTCAAGGATCGACCACCTGGGCGACGTCCTCTTGGCAACGTGTGCACTACCTCACCTAAAAAGAGCGTACCCGGACGCCAAGATAGACTTCTTAATAGGAGAATGGGCAAAGGACCTGCTTGTAAATAACCCATATGTGAATGAAACGATTACATACAATAGTTTTCTGCATAACAGGTCCGGCAGCCTCTGGCATAGAATACGAAGTGACGCTATTTCTTTTTTGAATGCCTTCAAAAAGATTCGTAAAGAACGCTACGATCTGAGTATAGACCTCAGGGCGTATTTCATCAACTCTATTCCGCTGCTTTACCTTTCAGGCGTCGAGTATATTGTCGGCTATGGCACGGGGGGTTTCGGTTTCCTGCTGGACAAAGAAGTCTTATACCGCACGGGAATTCATGAAGTCTTACACATAGCTGATCTAATAAAATCTATTGGAGTTGACGTTAAGGATGAAGAAATACGCCCACTGTATAAAATTTCGATCCTTGGTGAAGAACGGGCCAAATCCTTGTTAAAATCTGAGCACATTCAGTCGGGAGAATCGTTTATTTTAATTCATCCTGGCACGTCGGACAAGAAAAAAGAGTGGAATATTCAGGGATGGAAGACTATCATCAATGATTTGAAACAAAGTGGCGTAAAGATTGTCCTTTGTGGCGGATCGAACGATATTCATATCGTAAAGGCTATTTTGTCTGAGGGGAGTCAAAACGGAATAGTGAATATAACAAGTCCCCTGCCTCTGGAAGTATTCGCAGGAGTGGTAAAAAGGGCCTCTCTTGTCATAGGGTTAGACTCCTTTCCCTGCCATCTTGCAGCGGCCCTGGGCACCCCCACGGTAGTTCTGTGGAGTGGAATTAACGACCCCGCCCAGTGGAGACCATACGGAAACAATGTGAAAATTGTCAGAAAAGACCCCTCGTGCGCTCCCTGTTATAGAAGTAAAGGTTGTGAGCAGATGACTTGTATGGATATCAGTCCGGAAGAGGTTTTGGAAAGGGTACATTTTGCGGACTGGAAGTAAAGCGGGTAAATTTTTCTCTACATCGGCCTCTCTAATACACGATCTCGCTTTCATAAGGAACGGCTACATATCACTACTAATAAATGAGTCATGAGAAACATAGTAAAAGACAAGTTATTTAGGGCCAGCAGCTTACTCTTTATCTGCATGATGCTTGGTAATGTCGCAAGTTTTTTTTACCAAGCCTTTATGAGCAGGACATTGTCGGTAGAAGAATTCGGCATACTTAACGCCCTACTTTCACTCTGCACTATAATCTCTTTACCTGTACAAACGTTGCACACAACCATAGCGGGCGTAACATCTCATCTTAAAGCTAGGCAGGCATACAATAATATATCAAAGCTCTTCTACAGCATGCTGCTTAAGGTATTCATGGCAGGAATATGTGGCATAATAATATTTGTTTTATTTAGCGGTTACCTGCAAGATTTCCTAAAAGTTCCTTCTATCTATCCGCTACTAATCGTAGGTATACTGGCGCTGCTTACCTTTCTATTGTCCGTTAATCTTGGGGTTCTACAAGGTCTACAAAGTTTTAACTACCTTGGCATTAACACCGGCTTGGAGGGCCTTCTCAAACTAACCTTTGGAATGTCGCTTGTTTACTCTGGCCTTGGTATAGAAGGAGCAATTGGTGGCATTGCCCTAGGAATCTTTACGGTGTTTTTTGTCAGTGCTATCGTTCTACGTTCTTCTTTATTTAAGCTCAGACCCCAGACCCCGATCAATGAACCGCAAACATATACCCTTGGGGGATTTTTATATAGTGTACCTGTTTTAATTGCATTTCTGTGTTTCACCATCTTGACGAACATAGACTTGGTTCTTGTTAAGCATTTCTTTTCTGCAGAAGAAGCTGGGAGCTACGCAGTCGCTGCTATCCTAGGAAAGGCCGTTTTGTTTATGCCGGGAGCAATAGTTTTAGCAATGTTTCCCATGGCAGCCGAAAGTCACGCCTTAAAAGCCGACTCCTATCATTTCCTTAAGAAATCCTTAGCCTTTGCCAGTCTGCTATCGGGCACCGGAGTACTGGCGTATATATTGGTTCCTGAACTATTGGTTACAACCCTAATGGGTGCCAAACATGCCTCTACTGCCCACCTGGTACGATACTACGGCATTGCAATGTTTCCCTTCGTCTTTATTAATATATTTATGTTCTTCAATCTCGCCACACACAGGCTGAGATTCTTGTATGCCCTTATAGTGGGCAGCTTGGCAGAGATACTGCTTATCTACGCATTTCACTCATCGCTTCAGCAAGTCATTTATATTCTTATCTCTATCGGCAGTACAATCTTAGTAGTAAACGCTTTCTTGATTTGGATTGATATGAAGGAGAACAATTTTAACGAGACATCTTTACACACTGCTGACGTTAAGGATGTTGAACTATAAATATATAAACTTTTCCGATACTCTCTCGCATCACACCACCTAGAGGAAATAAAATTGGGCTTGACAAAATGTAGCTGTCACAGAGAATGTATGTACAGAAGCTAATGCAGTGGAAAAATGTTAACTAAAAAACGCTTTTCATAAATGCTGTCGGAGGAAGGACATGAATCCAAAAATCTGGGGCTTATTTATAGTTATTATTGCGTTATCTCTGTATTTCCTAACTAAACAGGAAGATACTTCTAAATCCCCTGTGAAAGAAAAAGCTCAGCTTTCCCAAGGGGTATCTCCCAAGGTCTCTTTAAAGGAAACGCCCCAGCAAGAGAAACCTGTCCAGGTAGAGGAAACACCCAAGCCTTCTCCAACCGATAGCGATCAGTCCCTCGTAAAGGAAATGCCCCAGCAAGAGAAGCCTACGCAGGTTGGAACAGAAGCAAATGTTGAGCCCTCCATCTCAGATGTCATTATCGCCAAAACTGCGAAAATGCTCATCCGGCAAATAATTAATCATGTCGATATAGAAAAAAAGAAAGAGGCGGTCATAGAGAAGATAAAAAGAAAGAGTGATAGGAAATATACCAAAGAAATGAATAGAATCTTCGATGATCTAGACTATATGAACGCCACAGACACTCTCGGTATAACTCGTAACTCCAGTCGAGAGGAAGTGATAACTCTTATAAAATATATCGACAAAAACACCTTGCTTGAGAAATTGGATGAATTTCCAGACCATGCGATTGCAAAATTAATAAAGAAAAAATTGCAAGAGCAGGAAGTAAAGTCGATTGCAGAGGTTAAAGATTTTTTAAACAGTAAAATAGATAAACTGCTAATGTAGGGTTTGTTTGGTCTAACTTGGTAAAAACGAGCGGTTTACTAAAAAAAGTGTCCTAGTCAGCATTAAACTTGACAGATTGAGTTGTTGTGTAAAGTAACATTCAGCTCCTTCGCCTCGCCCAAGGACAAGACTTTTTCCCTCGCCAGTTAGAGTGAATCTTGGAAGGTCTGCTTGGGTGTCCTTCCCTGGCCCGCCTGAGGCGGATGCCCTGGTTGGTGTGCCTATTATTGTAGTGCTCGACGTATTCGTCAAGGTCCTTTTGTATCTCCTCCTGAAAGCCACACGAAAGAACTTATTCAGGACCGTGCGACGAAGCCGCTCACAAACACCATCGCTCTGGTCCACCTTGGACAGATTACTCTACCTCAAGGTTTTATCCGCTAATACTTTAATTCCCACGGGACCTGAAATCAAAGATATGCCCCAGAACCTTACCCCCTGCCCTGATAAAATACTTTATATCATCCAAGTCTCTGATAGCTAAAAACCTTCTTAGCAAAAACTCTGGACTAAAAGCTGTGCTGTATATCGTTTGCACAAAGTTGGTAATCTGTTCCGACGACATCGTTGTTTTCATCACCGCTTCCCGCATATCGTATCTTTCCCAATCAGTAGTCGCAAGCCATCCCGCTGCCTTACATTCTTCAAAGAGGGGTGTACCAGGATAAGGTATTACCACTGTGGCCTGCATAGTCCATGCATAGCCTTTTTTAAGCAGCCATTTCCCAAGGTTCAGTGTATTAAGTGCATCTTGGTAAGCCTCCCATGGATAACCAAACATAATGGTGATATGAGGATACAAACCAGCACATCTGGCATCTTTGCAAGAAGACACAATAGTCTCCACTGTCACGCCTTTGTTCAATCTCTCAAGGGTTTTGGGATTAGCAGATTCAATTCCAAAAAGTAGGAGTCGGAATCCTGCTTCTCTCATTAATCCATATTGCTCCGGACTTAACGCCCCAAAACGCATGTTGCAGTCAATAGAAATCCTTTTATTGTATCCCCTTTCAATCATGCCCCTGCAAAATTCCTCAAGCCACTGTCCCGCAGGAAAGGTACCAGAATCATCCATAACCTCCTTTACGCCATATTTATCGATAAGAATACCTATCTCATCCAGCAAATTTTCAGGCTTCCGTGCCCGGAAACTCGGATAAATGGTCGGCCAGGAACAAAATGTGCATTTATGGTACCAGCAGTCACGGCCAGCCATTGTATAGGTACCTGGCAATTTTTTATAGTTGCCATTTTTTTCACTGTAGAGATACCACTTTGTGAGGTCTCTATCAATAAAGGGCAGTTTGTTGAGGTCTCCCTTAAGAACAAAAGGTCCTGTATTCTTTATAAGCCCAGCACTACGGTACCATATTCCAGCGTCCAATTCCTTACCTTTTGAGAGATGCTCACATAAACTGAGAAGAGAGAAGTCATAGTCCCCACCTGTTATTACGAAATCTACATGTGAATTTTCCATAGACTCCTGAGGCAATGCTGTTACGTGATCGCCTATCAACACCGTAACGAGATTCCATCCGTGGTTTCCATTGTTCTTTAAATCTTCGATTATTTTCCAGTGGGTCTTGACTACTGGTGTCTTCGTCTCAATAACCAAAACATCAGGCTGTTCCTTTTTGATTTCGCTTAGCCACTCGCCGTAGCTCTTTTCCTCGGCAATACCATCGCTCCACAGGACCTCGTAGCCGTTTTTCTTCAACAAAGTAGCGGCTGATGCAGGAACTACAGGGTAGATATAGGTGGGACTGTTGAACCACTGAAACTGTCTGTTCTGGGAGAGAAGAGGTACTCCTTTCCCCGTATCAATAGGCGGATAAGCGATGGCAATTTTCATCTCTTCAGACTTCTACTGAATATACCTACCATGAAACCCACACCATAAACAACATGAGTAACGAAAATACCCACCGTAGTCAGAACTCCCAGTTTTAGCTCCTTGGTTCTTAAACCCTCGAGCATGACTGCACATCCGTAAAACACAAGGACTCCACCATACAGATACCGCGCAATAGGTAGCCAAAAACCTATAATAGGCCCTAATACAAGGCCTGAGACAAAGATTGACGGTATAAAATAATTCAATCTAAGTGATGTCTCTGGGAAGTGTTTTACAAAATAGCCCCGGTGTACGGCATAATTCAGCACCTGTCTCATGTGCGGCAGGAAGAGTTCTCTCCTATGATGCCATACTACCACTTCCGGGTCATAAATTATTTTCATACCTAGTTTCTTAGTTATATCTAGACATAGTTTCGTGTCCTCACCCGGCCAAAACTCTGTGTCGAAACCCCCCAGGAATTCGAAGATATTTTTCCTCACAAAAAGATTTACCGAAGGATAGTCATCCACTTCTTTAAGCTTTTCAGGAACATATCTGTAGGTTAAATTTCCCCCTCCAAGCCTGGATGCAAATACAGCCCCAGAGGCCTTCTGCAAGGTGGTATCATTTTCCGGGGTAATCGCCGGTCCCCCTACAGCTGCGACCGCAGGCTCTTTGAAGTGCCTTACCGCCTTATTCAGCCAATCCCGCCTTGGAAAAGCGTCATCATCGAGAAAGGCAAGAATCTCTCCACAGGCATATTTTATTGCAAGGTCCCTCTTTTCTGCCGGACCTACATTACCTGTGGGTATTATTCTTACCCCAGGTAAAATAACTCCATCATCCTTATCCGGAAATATCAGCACCTCGAAATTACTGTAATCCAGCTCTCTGATATACGCCAACCCTTCATGTATATATTCATTTATTGCCTTTACAGGGATGACAACTGAAACAAACGGCGCGTATTTCATATCATAAGAAGTAGTTAAACAAAAACCTGATGTCAGACCGCCAACCCCGCGACTATCTTATCAGTTGTAACAGCATATTTGCCTTCAACCGTAATTTACAGTCACCAATAGGAGTTCTTATTCATTCCTTCTTGTAGAGATTTTCTATGGCTGGTCAGCTGGCAATCTATCGTAGTAATGTGTTATGTGCATCCTATAAAAAATCGCCAAAGTATCCACTCCCAGGGCAGACATATCCACGAGGCTTATTCTACCCCAGTTCATAGGCCTTCTAAAGTGGAGCACAATGGGCACCTCGGCTATTTTATATCCAAGATGGTGCGCATTAACCAGGATTTCTAAATCGAAAGCATATTTTTTGCATAATATCTTGGGGAAAACCTTCTTTAACACCTCGTATTTAAATAACTTAATTCCCGTTTGCGTATCCCTCAGTGGAAGTCTGAACAATATCCAAATGATAAAAGCATATATGTTGCTCAGGAATGTCCTGAAGAGGGGATAGTTTAACTGAGATTGCGGATGCCTCTTTGAACCGGTAACAACATCCACACGCTTTTCCTTTAAGATGTTGATTAGGTTCTGTATTTGCCCAGGGTGGAGATCTAGGTCTGCATCTAAAAAGACTACAAGGTCACCCACGGCTTTCCTAAAACCTGTCTTCACCGCACGCCCTTTACCGCCATTCACTCTGCAGTTAACTATCTTAAGGCATCCCATTTCATTGACAGCCCTCTCCATCTCTTCCAGCGTATTATCTGTACTTCCATCGTTAACAACTATCACCTCGTACCTATAACCGGCATCGCTAAGCACCCGTACAGTCTCGTAGATGTTTTCGTATATGCAGGATCCCTCGTTATAGGCTGGCATAATTACAGAAATCAGTTCGTGTGGTTTGTCACTCATTTTCCAAAATATCTCTAGATGTAAAGCTACAAGTAATACCTCTCAGGCAAAAAGAAAAAACAAGTACTATTCAAGTCTACCACAGAATTGCTCTCGGCCTTTGGAGGTAAGGGTTTATGGGTTTCACAAATTCAGCTATCTTCTTTTCATCGCTTGCCATACTCTCTACTGCCCCTTTGAACCTATAATAGCTTACCTTCATAGGTCCTTAACCCCCGTACTGTTTCTTATAATAGACTTTAAAGTCTCCGGATTTAATCTTTTCCCACCATTGCCGGTTTTTTTTATACCATTCTACGGTCCTTTTTAACGCAACATCAAATTCAAATCTTCTAACGAACCGCAGACTTTCTAACTTGGAACCGTCTATAGAATAGCGCCTGTCGTGACCGGGCCTGTCCTTGACAAAAGTTATAAGTGTCTCCGGTTTATTTAGTTCATTAACGATCATCCGGGCTATCTCTAAATTCGTTTTCTTGCTAGACCCACTAACGTTATATATCTCCCCCGGTTTTCCATCATGTAGCAATATATCTATTGCCCTGCAGTTGTCCTCCACAGATAACCAGTCTCTAACGTTTTTCCCATCACCGTAGAGTGGTAATGGCAAACCCATTATTGCATTCGTAATAAAAAGAGGAATAAATTTTTCAGGATACTGATATGGACCAAAGTTATTAGAAGGACGTAATATAAGAACAGGAAGGTCGTAAGTTATGTAATAGGACCTGGCTAATAAATCTGCTGCGGCCTTGGAGGCGGAATAAGGGTTGCTGGGATTGAGTCTGTCTTCTTCCTTTGCCGCACCCTCATGAATGCTCCCGTACACTTCGTCTGTACTTATCTGCAAGAAACGCTTTATTTTGTACTTTCTCGCCGCTTCCAAAAGAACAAAGGTCCCACACGCATCGGTCATAATAAATTCAGAAGCGTCCATGATGGAGCGGTCTACATGTGTTTCAGCCGCAAAGTGAACGACACGGTCAGCTTCCTTCATCACTTTTTCCACAAGCTCTGTTTCTTTTATGTCACCACATACAAACCTATAGTTAGGCATATTTTCTACATCGGCCAGATTCTCCAAGTTACCACAATAAGTGAGCTTATCTAGATTTGTAATATGGTAGTCCGGGTATTTATTTAGCATGTAGCGAATAAAATTACTGCCAATAAAACCCGCCCCCCCTGTCACAAGTATATTCATGCTACATCCGGTGTTATGTAAATTACCAATTGTACACCGCACCTGTCCTGTAATCTATGATTTCAGGGTCATTCCACGGCCTACGGTCTTCGTCCGAGTTATTATAATCATAAAGCCTGTTTGCAAAATAGATTGTGAGGGATGGCTCACTGCTCACAGTCTTTGTACCATGCCAACAATGGCCTGGTATCCTTATAATCTGAGGTTTGTAACCGCTACCAACTATTTCAACCAGCTTCCCCTTTGTAGGTGAACCTTCTTTATCGTCAAATGTCACTATATTCATGGCCCCTAGTAACACGAGAAAAGCGTCGATTTGCCCTCTAAGATGCCCGTGCCAGGCGCTGACTATACCTACGATAGCTTAAAGAAATATTGGCCTGGCATATTCCACCATCTCCAACCAACTCACTCCGATCCTGTCTCTAAATGCCTCAGAAAAGAATCCCTTTCGTCTGGAAGTATTTTTAAATCACAAGTCTAACACCCGGCAATTCATATTCTTTTACGCCTACTATCATCTTTCTCCCTAATATCGAACCCCTCAAACTTCTACGGAGCTGTCATCTCCGAGCATCATTCTCAGGGTCTTATGGTTACTGCAGTTCTTATACACTTTTGTATTCCGGCCCATAAGACATCTTCTATCCTCTCCATAGTCATTTACTTGTACCTTTTCAATACACAATGCTCAACAGCCGAATTCACTACACTGTTATGGCAACCAAGGCAAGATTAGATCTTGGCTCTTGTGGCTTTTCCTCAAGCCGAAGTATTCTACCATCTTCTGCCACCTCCGCAACACCAAAGGCTCTTGGGTCTTCCACAGGCTTAAGCAGTATTACTCCATCAGCGCTATCTTTACGAAAAACTTCAATAAAACCATCTAGCTTGTCTCCCAGATACATAACAAAAGGCGACCTGGCAAGAAAGGGCCTAGCCACTTTTACTGAATAGGCCAAGCCTCCCGGCCTATCCTGAAGGGTGTACTGTATACTTACGCCCCATCTGTCTCCATTCCCTTATGTTTATTGATGTCTTGAAAATCTTGCAAAATAGTGTACAATTCGAGGAGAAGTTTACTGAGTAAAGTCTTAATTTAGCCATTAAAACTTAGGATAAGTATAGCAAGTTCAACAGCTTATCAATATGTTTCTCTGGTGTGAGATCTCTATGGTTAAAGTGTCACACGTATTCAAGGAGCATTTGTTCTCCGCGGATACCTCCATTGACAACGAGTCTCCTCTTGAGGTATCCCCAAAAACCTCCCAGACCATTTATGTGATTGCCCTTTTTATCTGTTTCACCCTTACTGCACTCTGCCAGGCGATGAATATAACCCCTGACGCGATACCGGCATAACCCTTCCAGGTGTCAGAAGCAGCTAACAGAACTGAGTCTTACGCGCTTATCAATCAAGCGTATGAGGGTACGGGCCTCTACGTCAGGTATTATCGGCCCATATCTTACTGCCTTTACACAGGATTTGATAAACCATGAATATAACATAAATCCATCAAAAGAGACAAGGTTTATCGGAAACATTGGTACCTCTTGGATGTGTGGTCTAAGGGGTCGGGGGCTGTAGAATCTCAAAGGTTATGGGTAAGAATAATACCAGGTAGAAGTTGAAAGAGGCAGACTAAGTTGGTATACTATGGGTTAAGGCTAGATAAGGGTATTATCCCAGAAGACATCCAACTGACACATAATACTAGCCTAAAGGAGATAAAAGTATCTCAATTTATGGAAAATAAGTTACCTGGCATAAGCGTTATAACACCCACGTTGAATTCAGCTCGAGTGCTTAAAAGGTGTCTTTTCTCAATCGGTGAGCAGGAATATCCCCATGAATTGCTTGAAGTCATTGTGGCCGACGGTGGTTCGGTTGACAGAACATTACAGATTGTCAAAGAGTTTAATGAAACCTTCCCGAATATACGATGTTTGGTAGTACCAAACAAACTACAGACGGGGGAGGCTGGCAAGGCCGCCGGCCTTAAACACGCCAAGAATGATGTAGTCGCATTCATAGATTCTGATAATATATTACCTGGTAAACATTGGTTGAAGAGAATGGTTGAACCATTTAATGACAAGGAAATAATAGCCTCCGAACCAATAGAATATACATACCGTCCTAAGGACGGATACATTACCCGCTATTGCGCTCTTTTAGGGATGAACGACCCCCTCTGCTTATTTTTGGGGAATTACGACAGATATTGTATCCTGACTGGGAAATGGACGGAGATGCCTCACAACGAAGAGGATAAAGGTGGCTACTTAAAGGTCGAACTAACAAAAGAATGTCTGCCTACAATTGGTGCTAATGGTTTTCTCATTCGTCGTTCCGTTCTGCTCTCAGCATTTACATCTAACCCCGCATCGCCGCTAAATGAAAGGTGGTACACCTCTGATCAACAATCCATACCATCGAACATTTCATATCCCGATTATCTCTTTGATATTGACGTAATCTACGAGGTACTAAACACAACAAGCCCTGCTGACTGTTTAAACCCAACAAATCCCATTCGGCTAGCAAAGGTCAAAACCGGCATAGTTCATATTTTTTCGGGGAATATGCCTACATTTGCCAGAAAACAAAGAAGGCGGGTTGGCGATTACCTATACTATAACAAATCAGGTCTCAGAAAATATCCCTGGAACAGACTCAATAAGTTTGGAATCGGGAAGTTTGTTTTGGCATGTCTATTAATGATACCACTACTTCTCCAAAGCGTTAAAGGGTACTTAAAAAAACCTGACATAGCCTGGTTCTTCCACCCTATTGCATGCTGGACGACGCTAATTGAATATGGATTAGGAAGTGTAATAGGTAGATTACGGAACACGGCCGTAACAAGAAAAAGGTGGGCACAGTGACACAAAAACGTGCATCTGCTATAGTTTCTTTGCACACAAATAAGAGAACCTAGCATTACATGAGAAATACCATTGTAAAAGAATTTTTTCATTTGTTATTATGTCCAAGATGTAAATCTGAAGAATTGAGACTCGACGAGACTGCAATAACATGTAAGAGGTGTAAGAGTATTTACAAAATACTTGACGGAATACCTGTGATGTTGATAGAAGATAGAGTCGAGGATGTCAGTTTCACAACAGACAAGTGGGATGAGCTTTATAGGAATAGCCTTAGGGCCTACGAAAATATAGATAAATACCTGCACTCTCAAGAGGTTAAGGATGTTTTGAAATATATTGAACCGCTATGGGGTGGTAAAGAAAAATGTACGTATATGGAAATTGGTTGTGGCCCTTCGCTGATAGGGTTGCACATGTTCAAAAAAGGCCACTCAGTAATAGGGATAGATAGTTCCCACGAAGCCTTAAAGTTGGCACAGAATATTTATCAAAGACAAGATGCAAACGGGTTTTTCGTATGTGCAGATATCAACAATATTCCCATAAAGAATAACTCGATAGACCTTCTATACGGCGGTGGTGTTATTGAGCATGTCAACGATTTAGACAACGTAGTTTCCGAGCTATATAGGATAATGAAACCTTCGGGAATGGCTTTCAATACCGTTCCATATCTATCCTTAGGTTCACTCAGTTACAGGCAAATATGGGGAAACATACCCGACTTTCCCATATTAAAACAAATAGCAGAGTTTATTCACCTCACACTATTGGGTGGGAAACACATGAGGTTTGGTTATGAAAAGTCATTTCCCATATATAAATTAAAGAAAACATTTTATAAGGCCGGATTCAAGAGAGTCAATGTAGGATTTTTTGACTGTGCCCTAAAATTTGAATTTGTAGGAAATAAAAGGTTGGAAAATATCTTTGTAAAACTTGCCAAGTATAAACTATTTTGGCCGATGGTATATGTAAGTTCTTCAAAATGATGGACTTCACTTTAATATAAGTAAAATTAAACCGTTGGACAACTTATCACTAGACAAGATTGACGTTGTGATATTAGCTGGCGGTAAAGGCAGCAGACTGTACCCTTTAACCAAAGACATACCAAAACCTTTGGTAAAGATTGGTAACATACCCATTATAGAACATATCGTTCGATATTTTGTTTACTTTGGCCTAAATAACATCAAGCTCCTCGTAGGCCATAAAGGTGGGGATATAAAAGAGTTTTTTGAACACAACTTTAAAGAAGTTAACATAGAATGTATTGACACGGGAGAAGAGTCTGAAACCGCAGAGAGGTTATGGCAGATAAGAAGGCTAGTTTCTGATAGGTTTATTCTGTCATACTCAGACGTACTTCACAATGCTGATTTGACCGACCAAATAAGGTTGCATCTTAACAAAAAGAAATTAGGAACAATGGGAATTGTTCCACTAAGGACATCTTATGGGATATTAAAGATGGACGTCAACGATATTGCCATCGATTATTATGAAAAACCTGTGTTCTACAACCATTGGATGAACTGCGGTCTATTTGTTTTTGAGAAAGCAGTTTTCGATTACTGGGATTGGAAGGATAAAGATTTCTCTAAAGGCATGCTGGTTAAATTAGCACAATTATCCCAACTGACCGGTTACAAACACAACGGCTTTTGGAGTGGCATGGATACGGTTAGAGAGAACGAAATATTAAACGAACTCTGGGAAAAGAATGAAGCTGAGTGGGCGGTCTGGAAGTAGGCATATATTGGTAACAGGTGCCACTGGTTTTATAGGATTGAATTTAATCGATAAGCTTCTGAAAGATACCAATGATTATATCTATGCCCTATCAAACAGACAGTATTTGCCCAATATTTACAAGGATATACCCCCTAACAGACTCAAATCCTATCTGGGGGATTTATCAGATTTCAAGTCAATCAGAAGGATAGTGACGGAAACAAAACCGGAATACGTTGTCCATCTTGGGGGTATGGTGGACCTCGATAGAAGCCACAAAGTAGTAATCTCATGTGTAGAATCAAACATAAAAGGAACTGTCAATTTACTAGAGTCAATAAGAGGATTAGGCGTTAAGCGGTTTGTCTTTTGCAGTACTACAGAGGTATACGGTGAGAGGGATGCACCTTTTGTTGAGACTCAAGAAGCCGACGTGATCTCACCATATTCTATAACAAAACTGTCGGGAGAAATGTTTTGTAGACTTTATTTTAAGCTGTACGGAGTGCCTGCTGTCATTCTGAGGTTATCCAATATATACGGCCCCTGGCAAAAGAAACAGAGACTTATACCCATGATTATATTAGCCGCTCTTAAAGGAGAAGATATACTACTGGATTCCGGGGACCGGATTAAAGACTTTTGTTATGTGTCTGATGTGGTAGAAGCACTTCTGGGGTCGTTAGATAGTGATAAGGCCATAAATGAAATCATAAATATAGGAAGCGGTAAAGGTGTCGAGATTCGTGTTGTGGCTGAAGCAGTTGTAAAGGAAACAAACAGTGGAAGTAAGATAATCTTAAGACAAGGAATGTCCAGAGCATTAGAAAACAAAGTATGCTATTGCGATTGCAATAAGGCACAAGAGACCTTAGGTTGGACACCTAAGGTTGATCTAAAGAAGGGACTAAGGTCTACTATCCAGTGGTATGAATTAAATACCGAAAAGATTTAACCAATTATGAACAATTATTGGAAAGACAAAAACGTATTCGTCACAGGAGCCACAGGGCTGGTTGGCTCCTGGTTGACTAAACGATTAGTAGACGAGAAAAGCAATGTGGTGTGTCTTGTAAGGGATATGGTTCCAAAGTCTATTTTATGGCTAAGCAACTATTACAAAAAAGTAACAATCGTTACTGGATGCCTTGAAGATTACAATTTAGCAGCTAGGGCCCTCAACGAATATGAAATAGACACTGTCTTCCACCTGGGCGCACAGACCATAGTTGGAACGGCCAATAGGTCTCCGCTTACTACGTTTGAGTCGAATATTAAAGGCACTTGGACTTTGCTCGAAGCAGCTAAAAATTGTAGCTTGGTAAAAAGGGTAATAGTTGCTTCCAGCGACAAGGCCTACGGGTCACATGACAAACTGCCTTATAAGGAAGATACCCCATTAAGAGGGTTACATCCATACGATTGTTCCAAAAGCTGTGCCGATTTAATATCCCAAATGTACTATAACAGTTACCATCTCCCGGTAGGAATTGCGCGGTGTGGCAATTTTTTTGGAGGTGGAGATTTAAATTTCAGCAGGATTGTTCCCGGAACAATACGCTCTGTTATAAATAATGAAAGACCTATAATAAGAAGTGACGGTTCTTATACAAGAGATTATATTTATGTAAAAGATGCTGTTGATGCATATATACTTCTGGCACAAAAACTCGATGATAAACGCGTCCATGGAGAGGCCTTCAATTTTAGCAATGAGAATCGGTATACCGTACTGGAGCTGGTTAATCTCATTATTAAACTGATGGACAGGACTGACCTAAAGCCTGACATTCAAAATACGGCTAAAAGCGAAATTATACATCAATCCCTGTCGGCAGAAAAGGCAATGAAAGTCCTCGGCTGGCAGTCAAAATACAGTGTCGAAGCGGGACTAAAAGAGACGATTGCCTGGTATAAGGATTTTTTTAATAACGTATAGAAGGAAGACCTTTAAAAAACCGTTTGCTTCTAAAGAATGTTCCATCTCGCAGAATCTCTGTAGTAGTTACTTTGCACATGAAACCATACTTGCAGGGGAAAAGTGACGGAAACCGCAACAGGAACAATCATTCAAGCTAAAATATCGTTTTCGGGAAAAGCGGAATCTAATTTCTTCGTTATCGTGTCTAAGGCAAACACATATGAAGAATTTAGGGGAGTTTATTTAACACCAGAAGTGGAGAAATGGAAAAAAGAATATGCCCCTCTCTTAATCGACAATAACAAATTAGAGTGGGGAGAGATAAAGGCCCCTTTGTACGCAATCCCGAGCAGAATGGCCACTATACATAGCTCCCTCGTTACCCAAAAACTAGGTAAAATAAACATCGATACCATAGGCCTTCTCCTCAGGGCAATTGTAACAGCAGAAGTGGTAAACCATTATAATGCCGTTCACCTTCCTAAAAGGGGGACTTTTATTCCTGGAAAAACAAAGGTGAACTATGCAGGCAGAGTATATGATGAAAAGGAAATAGTCAATCTGGTCTGTTCATCTCTAGACTTTTGGCTTACGGCAGGTCCATATGCCAATACCTTGGAGAAACAGTTTAAGGATTTCTATGGTGCAGAAAAATTCCTTCTCGTAAATTCCGGTTCATCTGCAAATTTATTAATGGCAGCAACGCTGTGCTCAAAACAGCTCAAAGAACACCTAAAACCAGGCGATGAGGTAATTACTCCAGCAGTAACTTTTCCTACAACCCTTACCCCTCTTTTACAGTATCAATTAACCCCGGTATTTGTAGATTGCGAGATTGGCACGTACAACATCATCGCCGAAGAAATAGAAGGAGCTATATCGGAAAGGACGAGGGCAATATTTGTACCTCATACACTGGGCAATCCGTGTGACATGGAAATAATTGTAGATGTTGCCGAAAGACATAATCTGTTTTTACTGGAAGACTCCTGTGATGCTCTAGGAGCTACTTTTGGTGGCAAATTAGTCGGAACGTTTGGCGATATGGCATCCTTAAGTTTTTATCCCGCCCACCACATTACTATGGGAGAAGGTGGAGGTGTGGTTGTTAATAATACCGAGATGGCCAGAATCGCCCTTTCTATCCGTGATTGGGGTAGAGATTGCTGGTGTGACACGGGAAAGAATAATACTTGCGGCAAGAGGTTTGAACAACAGTGGGGTGAGCTCCCCTTTGGCTACGACCACAAATACGTATACTCAAATATAGGATACAATTTAAAAATAACAGACATGCAGGCTGCTGTTGGATGTGCACAGTTCGAAAAGATCGACACGTTTATAACAAAACGAAAACAAAATTATACGAAATATTTCAACTTCCTTAAAGAACTTGAAGAATTTCTGATTTTGCCTCAACATCACAAAAAAGCAAACCCTTCATGGTTTGGGTTCCCAATAACTGTCAAGAAAGGCGTAAATAGAAAGAAACTCATTAAATATCTTGATAGCTTTGGCATAGAGACAAGACTCGTCTTCGCAGGAAACATATTAAGACAACCCGGATTTCTTGATATCCCTAAGAGAATACACGGAAAACTGGAAAATACCGAAAGGATAATGAACGACACCTTTTTTCTAGGCGTCTATCCCGGTGCTACGGACCAAATGATAGAATATGTCGTAGACAAGATAGCCGACTTTTTTAAGTAAGAACACAAGAATGCACAAATGCTTTCCGATAATTCATCTATAGCCATATTTACTCACACACAATACAGGGACAACAACCCAGTTTACGGTCCGCCTGACAACATTAAAGACTACTTGAAGATGAGTTTTGGAGGCAACATATACTATCTGCAGCATTCATTATACAGGGCAAACGGCTCTGTCCTGACCATGTACAAAAATGGAGGGGGAAAGGTATTACACCAATACAACTTCCACAAAAACTGGATAAACATCTTAAGATATTTCGCCGATCTTTGCCTAACTGTAAAGCTGTTTTTGTGGAGAGAGAAAATACATACGGTTATTGCGGTGGACCCACTAAACTTTTTGTATGCTTTTATACTGAAGAAAATAAGAAAGGTGGACAGCATAATCTTTTACACAATGGACTATGCATATAAAAGGTTTGACAACCCCATCCTGGATTGGAGCTATCACGTTTTGGATAGATTCGCCGTTAGAAATTGTGACCAGTCCTGGAGTGCTTGTAAAAAAATTGCCGATGTAAGAAGAGATCAAGGAATTGAGAAAAAAAGGAATGTATACATCCCTAACTCGCCAATCTTTCATGGCGTTAAAATAAAAAATGCCGATGAGATTGACCGCTTTTCTCTTATACTGGTATTTTCAAATTACCTTCAAGTTGACTTCAAAATAATCTTCGACTCCATGGAGTTATTATTCCACAAATTCCCACAGATAAAATTAAAGCTGATAGGCCGGGGAAACTTTAAAAACAACGTAGAAGCCATGATCAAAGACAAAGACTTTTTCAATAGAGTTGATTTTCTCGATATTCCTTCCCATTCTGTTACATTAACTGAAATAAGCAAAAGTGCCATCGGACTTGAGTGTAACACACAAAGTCTATATTGGAATGAATTTAGAGAACCAATCAAGATTAGAGAATATATCGCCTTTGGGCTACCTATAATCTCAAAGCCTGGCCACGCGTTGGTTGAAGAGATAAGAGAAGAAGGAATAGGATTTATCGTAACCAATGCAGATGAATTCGTAAAAGCCGTCGAGACCTTCTTCAACGACTTCGACTATTATATCCAAACAAGAAAAAAAGTTCTTGCGTTGAGTAAGAGATACGACAAGAAGAGGATACTCGATAATGTCTTCTTAGGAAATTTAGAAGGTCAATTCCAATCATAAACCGAAAATGAAGATCTTATTTGTTCAATCAGAAGCCGAAAATCTTTCCGTAGAGCTATTGTCTTCTTACCTAAAGGCTAATACCCATCAGGTATTTTTGTTTTTTGACCCGCTGCTTTTCTCATCGTCTGTAATTTCAAACAGGATATTAGGAAACCTTTTCGATATTAAAGAGGTACTCTTACAAACGATACGCACTATCAAACCTGACATAATAGGCTTTTCCATCATGACAGGAGACTATCAGTGGGCATTACAGACGGCCACCGAGATCAAAAAACATTTTGACATTCCTATAATATTTGGTGGCCACCACACCATTTCAGTTCCGGAAAGAGTAATAGCAAAAAACTGTATAGACATTGTCTGTGTCGGAGAGGGAGAAGAGCCATTACTTGAATTATTAAACTCCATGGAAAGTGGCAAGATCGACACCAGTATAAAAAACTTGTGGTTTAAGACCAATGGCAAAGTCATCCGAAACGAGATAAGAAATCTTGGAGACAATTTAGACAAATATCCGTACCCTGATAAGGATTTATTTTATGAAGAAACACCCTTGCTTAAAAAACATTATACTACAATGTTTTCGCGAGGATGCTGCTATAAATGCACATACTGTTGTAATAACGTAAGAATAGACACCTATAAAGGAAAGGGGAAGTATCTGAGGATAAGGAGCGTTGGGCACGCAATGGGAGAGTTGATAGAAGCCGAAAAGAAATATAACCCCAAGATATATTGCTTTGCAGATGACATGATAACGGCATATAAAAATTGGTTCAGGGATTTTACATTTGAGTACAAAAACCGTGTAAACAAACCTTATGTTTGCTACACTCATCCAAAATTTTTTAATGAAGAAATCGGAAGATTGATGAAGGAATCTAACTGTTTGTGGCTCAACTTTGGATTGCAAACGGCTTCCGAGAAAACCAGAAGAGAGATACTGGGCAGGATAGAGACAAATGACGAAATAAGAAAATGTGCAGAAATATGCAACAAGTTAAAACTTAATTTCTCTATAGACCACATCTTTGATATCCCCTACGAGACAGAGGACGATTACATAGAATCCATGAAGGTATATACTGAGCTTCAACCGACAATTATAAACACCTTCTATCTGGCCTATTATCCCAAGACAGATATAATTAAAACAGCGATGAAATGCGGAATACTTAAAGAAAAAGACCTTGAAAAAATAGAAGAAGGGAAATACTTTACCTCTTTTACACTTTCCGTCGGTGCCGATGAGAATATGAAAAAAAGAATACACATGTACAATAAATATCTATTTGTATTTACTTTGATACCCATTCTACCGAAGTCTGTCATGAATAAGATTATCGAAAGGGGATACTATAATTATTTTTCGAGAATGCCAACATCTTTTATAATAATTTTAAAAACATTATTGAGAGTAAGAATAGGACAATTTTACCTGTACTGGGGAGAACTTGAAAGATTGCTCCACAATATGTATAGAAACTTGAAGTTGATATGTGCACAAAAACTGAACAGGTGTTAAAGGTCTCCATTATAATAATCAATTGGAACGGCAAAAGATTCCTAGAGAATTGTATTGACTCCATAAAGGCGAGTGACTTAGACCGCAGCCATTATGAAATTATCGTTGCAGACAATCTCTCAAGCGATAACAGCGTCATTCTGATAAAGGAAAGGTATCCATGGGTCAGGTTGATCGAGTTCAAAGATAATTACGGTTTTTGCAAAGGAAATAATCAAGCGGCATTACTCGCAAGAGGAGAATACCTTTTTTTTTTGAATAATGACACTCGTATTGAACCATATACCATAAGAAAGATGTTAGAGAGGATTGAAGGCGATGAAAAAATAGCCATATGCGGGTGCAAAATTTTAAATTACAATGGCACTAAAACCTTTCACACCGGTATAGGTATTGATTTTCTTGGATGGCCGGTATTAAATAAAAGGTTATTTTACGTAGAAGGTTCCGCACTTATGATAAGGAAAAGTGTATTTGATCTGCTTGGCGGCTTTGATGAAGATTATTTCATGTTTCATGAAGACGTTGATCTCTGTTGGAGAACACGGCTACTGGGGTATAGAACAGAAGCAGTTGATGATGCAATAGTCTACCACTTTATGGGCGCTAGCGCGGGGGGGGGCGAAGCTGACAAAAAAGGAGATTTCAGGACTACCACATTTAGACGATACCACAGTGAGAAAAATACAATAAACACTCTTATAAAGAACTATAGTTTCGTTTCTCTAATTCTCATTATGCCTTTATATTTTTTTGTAAGTCTTTCAGAATGTGCCATTTTTTTCTTTTTGGGTAAGTTTAATGTAGTAAAAGCTTACCTTAATGCCTATAAATGGAATATAGAGAATATGGGCAGGACCTTTTCAAAGAGAATGGAGGTCCAAAAAAACAGAAAGGTATCCGACATAGAAATACTCAGTCACATGTATAAATCCTTCGGGAAGTTGTTAACTCTAAAAGAATTCGGCTTGCCGAAGGTAAAAGGCTAATTATGAAAGTCTTTTTCCTCATGCCACTTTCGTATTCAGTATACCAAATACAGATAGCAGCTTTATCGGCGTATCTAAAGAGAAACGGCCATGAAATAAAGTACGCAGAATTCCTCCTAGACGGCTATTTTGATAAAAACCATCAGGACACTCTATCCTATATACTCAAAACATTTTCACCAGACCTTATTGGATTTAGCTCTTATGAAATGAGCTACGAATGGGTAAGGGAAATGTCTACCTTCATAAAAACACAAGTCAACACCCCAATTATTGTTGGAGGCTATTTTGCCACACTTTCACCCGACTTAGTAATTGCACACCCGGCTATTGATCTGGTATGCGTCGGGGAAGGAGAGAGGCCCCTTTCAGAACTTTTAGAGAGAATGGAAAATGACAAAGACATTTCTGATATCAAGAGTCTCTACGTTAAAAAGAACGGTACGATACATAAGAACAAGGTAGGAGACCTTACTGAAAACCTCGATGAATTACCCTTCATTGACCGTACTATAATCGACTACCAGGAGCACATCGGTTATCCATCCGAAACACACGATTCGTTCCTATGTATAATGGCAAGCAAAGGATGTCCATTTAACTGTAGTTACTGTTCCAATATGTTTTTTAAAAATCTTTATGACAATTCTAGTAAATACGTCCGATTCAGAAGTCCGGGGAATATTATCGAAGAAATCGAAGAATGTGAAAGAAATTATAAATTCAACAAGATCAGCTTTGAGGATGATATGTTTACTGTTTCGCCTAAATGGCTGAAAAGTTTTGTGAACGAATACAATAAAAGATTCTCCTATCCATCCAGGTGTAATATCAGGCCTGAGTCTGCAAACAAGGAAACACTTAGATTGTTAAAGGAAATGGGCTGTGAAATAGTTTCCGTGGGTTTGGAGGCAGGGGATGAAAAAATAAGAAGAGATGTACTCAGAAGAAAGATGTCAGATGAAAAGATAATAACCGCCGCCAATAATATTAAAGAAGCAGGAATAAAACTGAGAACCTATAACATGGTCGGGATACCCTCTGAGACAGTCTGGTCTTTAGCAAAAACTATCATGCTAAACTTCAAGATTGCACCTTACGAGGTCCAAACGACAATTTATTATCCCTTGAAAGGAACTGACCTTGGTGACAAATGTTATGAAGAGGGCTTGGTTGATACTGCTAGGAAGAAAGGGTTGAAGACCTATGCGAATGACACGGCGCTAAACCTTAATGGTCTTCCAAGGTCCGTAATAATTATAGCAAAATGGCTAAACTCGGCAACCGCCTTAAGAAGCGGCAACTTTAATTTGATAAAAGCAGGCTTCCAGATGGTTTTTGGTAATCTAAAATCTCTGCTTTTCAGCGTCGGGTAACCATACTAGAATATTGTTGCTAAATGCCAGCTAATATTTAGTACCAAGCAAGACCTTTTCTAATAAATACCATGGGATTTATTCAAACAATAGAAAGGCGTTTGTAAAACGAGATTTATTATAGAAAAAACCAGTGGCTTTTAAAATATATGGAGGTATCAAAATCTGAAATTACTACAGTATAAACTCCATACTTACCGTGGTGACATATAGAATTATACGCTTACACAAAAAGGTCTTGACAGCATCATATTAAAAGGGAAGATAGGTGTTATGCCTTATACTAAAATCGTTTCTAAACCTTGGGAATGTCCGTTATTACTAACACAGCAAAAAGAGCTTAATAGACCAAATCTCAATATGTGGCGCAAAAGTCCCAAAATACAGTGGAGAACAACGTGAAAGCCCTATTTGTTATGCCCCTCGTATATACAGTCTATCCACTCCAAATAGCGGCCTTATCTGCGTATCTCAAGAAAAACGGCCATGAAGTAAAATATATGGAGTTTCTTATGGGGCAACACTTCGATAAGGTCCGTCAAGATCAGCTATCTGAACTTCTCAGGACTTTTGACCCCGACCTTGTGGGCTTTAGTTCCTACGAGATGAGTTATGAGTGGATAAAGGAGATGTCAACTTTTATAAAGATGCAAAGTGACGTTCCCATTATTGTGGGAGGTTACTTTGCTACGCTTTCGCCCGACCTTGTAATTGAGCATCCAGCCGTTGATATCGTCTGTGTCGGAGAAGGGGAAAAAGCCCTCTCAGAACTCTTGGAAAGAATGAAAACCGGTAAGGATATTTCAGACATCAAAAGCCTCTACGTCAAAAAAAATGGTACCATATTCAGAAACAAGATCGGAAACCTCACAGAAAATCTCGATGAACTACCCTTTGTTGACCGTACGCTAATAAGCTATCAGGAGCACATTGATAAACATCTAGGATTAATAAGTATTATGGCAAGCAAGGGCTGTTCTTATAATTGCAGCTATTGTTCCAACTTTTTCCTAAAAGACATTTATGAAAATTCAAGAAAATACGTCCGGTTTAGGAGTCCTGGCAACATCATTGCAGAGATTGAGGAGTGTGAAAAACATTATAAATTCGAGAGAATAGTTTTTGAAGACGACATGTTCGCCCTCAATCTTAAATGGCTAAGAAATTTCGCTGGAGAATATAAGAAGAGATTTTCCTATCCCTTCAGATGCCAACTAAGGCCAGAAGTTTCGAAAAAAGAAACACTCACATTGTTAAAAGACATGGGGTGTGAACTTGTTTCTATAGGATTGGAGGCAGGGGACGAAAGAATAAGAAGAGAGGTACTCCGGAGAAATATGTCTGACAAAAAGATAATAGATGCCGCCAAAAACATTAAAGAGGTCGGGATAAGGCTTAGAACCTATAACATGGTTGGGATCCCTGAGGAAACAATTGGCACTATTTTAAAAACAATCTTCTTGAATTTAAGAATTGCGCCGCATGAGGTTCAGACGACAATCTATTATCCGTTTAAAGGAACGTCTCTTGGAGATAAATGCTATAAAGAAGGTTGGATTGACTATGAAAAAAAGAAAAGGTTAAAACTTTATGCAAATGATTCGCTATTGAATCACCAGACCATTCCCAGGCCTATCATAATTATGGCAAAATGGATAAACTCGGCCACTGCTTTCAGAAGTGGGAAAATTACTTTCATAAAATCTGGCTTACAAGTACTTTCCGGAAAACTAAAGTCCATGTTTCCTTACCGTCTTTTCCATAACTTCGAATGGGGAAAAAGTCATTCCTGATAGTTTACGCCAGCGATATCGTTGGCATTGGAAATAGAGATAGGCTTACAGCGTTATCTAAGGTATGGTGCGAAAAGGGCCATAACGTCTCTATGCTCTCGACGGAGTCCGTAGAAGACGAGTTTTTGGAGTTCGTCCGAAAAGAAGGTTTGCCATTAAAAATATTAACCATACCATACACAAGCGCTATTAAGAAACTGAGCTATCTTAACGTAATTCTCGCCTATATTCCAAGAATCCTTTTGGGTGGCTTTACGAAAATACCCGATGACACAGCTATCGTTTATTCATTGACAGGAATAATAACGGAAATTCTTCCCGCTTTTATCTTCAAATTGAAAAAACCGGAATTGAAATGGATTGCTTTGATAGACAACCTCGTGTTTTCTCCTTTCGACAAAAGGAGAAAACAACTATTTCTTTTCAAGACCCTTGCGTACTTTGGTTTTCTGGCTGTTTTAATTATGTGTAGAAAAGCCGACATAATTCTAACTGTAAATGAACCGGTAAAAGAAGGGCTTATTAAGAATGGTATTCCTAAAGACAAAATAGTACTTACTGCAAATGGAGTCATTCTGGACGAGATATTCAAAACAAAAGTTTCTGGGGAAAAGCTCTTTGATGGAGTATTTCTCGGAAGATTGGATTACTCTAAAGGGATCTTATCACTAATTGATATGTGGAAAGATTTATGTGATACTATGGGGAATAACCTGAAACTTGCCGTAATAGGAAAGGGTACCGACAGTATAGAAGCACACTTAATAAAACGAATAAGGGATAAAGGTCTACAGGAGAATGTACATCTGCTTGGCTATCTAAGTGGCACTGGAAAATACAAAGTCCTGAAGAGTTCAAGATTTTTTGTCTTCCCTAGTATTGATGAGAGCTGGGGAATTGCCCTTATGGAAGCACTTGCCTGTGGATTACCAGTAATTGCATATGATTTAGACACTTACAAAAATATCTATCCTGATGAGCTTATAGAAAGAGTCCCTGTAGGAGACGCGGGTAAATTCCTTTCGTCCATAAAGAAGATCGCTTCGAGTGAAAATACCGCGGAAAACTCAAGAAAGAGAATCGATTTCGCAAAGGAATTTAACTGGACGGACGTAATAGAAAAGGAATATTCTAGCATTATGGGTAGAATCTGAGTTTTGATCTTTACGTCGCGAGAACAAACCTTTTACTTTCGATCGACCTACTTGATGGGATTAAAGTTTGACTTTTTCAGGAAAACATTAGTAAGGTTCAAGCAGAATAAGTAGGGAAATATCGAGTTTACAATACAGCGATTATAACCAAAAATGTGGAACCGGCGAATATCCGTTTGGGAAGAAAAACGTTTTCTAGATTATGTTTTGATAATGCTTGTTTCCCTACACACTTTGTTGTGGTTCCGAGAGGGAACATTATATTTTCAGGGAGACACCGGTATTCCGTATAACCCGATCAAGAACCTTAACTTGCTTTACTTCTGGTGGGAACAGCAAGGTGGCATTGAGTCCTGGGGGTTTTCTCAGACCTTTTATTTACTATTTTTTGTGCTATTAGAAAAACTGAATATAAACCTCATAATCTCGCAGGACATATACATATATCTTACAAGGGTTATCGCCGGATGTGCCATGTACTACCTTTCTGCTGCACTCACAAAGAATCGTTTTGTTTGTTTGTCGTCAGCCTTTATCTACCTCTTTTCCCCATTCCAATTAGGACTAATTTTTATATATGTGTACTTGCCATATGTTTTTATGCCCTTAATACTGGGCTTATACATAAAAGGCCTGCATAACAAATCAAAGGTACATCTCTTCCTATCATCAGCAGCCCTTATTTCCCTTAGTTGCGATTTCCCGAATTATAGACACTACCTAGTAACTGTCAATCTGATGTTACTATATTCTTTATTTTATATCTTAGCTTATTTCAGGGAAGAGAAACATATTCTGAGGCATACACTGGTGTCGCTTGTGCTGGTTGGCTTGTTTAATGCATTATTGACGCTATGGATAAGCCTGCCTGTTTATAATATTGTGTCCAATCTGACTGTAACCGGTTTGATAAGCAACTATAATGTCGGACTTGACTTCGGAGATTATGGCTGGGCAACGCTTCTCAATGTAATCAGACTAAGGGGGAGTGCATCATTAGAATGTGGAACTGGTGCCGTATACGCTGACACTTTAGTAAACAACCCACTCCTGATAATAAGTAGCTTTTACTTGCCCATTATCGCCTTTTCCGCTGTCCTTTTTACGGGAAGACAGGACAAATTTATCTATTTTCTATTGATTGTAAGTATACTGTTTTTATTTGCTGCCAAAGGGACAAACCATCCCCTAGGAAGTGTTTATGAGGGGGTAGTGGTAAATATCCCCCTTGCAAGGACCTTCAGGACATCGTGGTTGTCCATTCTACCTGTCGTTATGGCATACTCTATTCTGGCTTCCGTATCTATTAATTCAATATATCGATATCTATCNANCAAAAAACATAAATACGGCTACTATTTTCTGACATTTTCAACTTTTATAATTCTCGTTTCTTCCTATCCTCTCGTGACGGGGGGATATGTTCAATCAGTTTATTCTATTACTAAATCCGGTGGATATATAATACCCAAAGCCTATTATGAAATAGAAGAATATCTTGCTGATAAACTGCCCCCCGGAAAACGATTTTTAAAGATACCTAAATCCGAGGGTTATATTAGTACATTACATGCATGGAATTACTATGGTGCGAATATCACACCTTTTATATTTTCAAAACATTCCCATATCAGCAGTAACCATATAAGAAATTCATCGCATACTCTCGTTGACACAATCTATAGAAAAGCGGCAAGGAATGAATTCGACAAAGAATTTGAGATGTTATTGAGGATGTTTAATATTAAATATCTTTTATTAGACGGATATATCGAGAATGAGCGTTTTGACGCAATAGCTCCAACGTTTATAAACCAATTGCTGCAGAATGGAAGTTTCAGACCTGTCAAGAGTTTTGACAGACTCTATCTAATCGAGTACATAGATAATTCACTTCCTGAACATATTAGAGCATATTAAGTTAGGCACACTAGAGGGCTGCATAATAATAACAATTACGTCTCAGCGACAAGAAGCTGAAAAGGAAATGGCACGGGGAGAGAATCCTACCTACATTTTCAGGGAAAACCCGGTACAAATGTAATCCATAATGAGTGTAAATTATAAGCTAGATACTTTTGTAAATAGCAGCCATCGGTTAATAACAAACATGGTTCGTGAGGATTGTATTGTGTTAGATGTCGGCTGCGCAAGTGGTTACCTTGCTGACATTTTAAGGACGGAGAAGAAATGTGTGGTTTACGGTGTGGAGATAGACCCTGAGAAGGCTTCGCGTGCTGAAAAAAGCTGTAAGCAAGTTTTCTTAGGAGATGTCGATAGTCTCCAATTACCAGAAATATATCTTGGTTTTTTTGATTGCATCATTTTTGCTGATATATTGGAACATACCAAGGACCCAGAAACAATTCTAACTAGATATTTACAATACTTGAAAAATACCGGATACATGATTGTGTCATTGCCCAATGTGGCTTACTGGTTAATAAGATTGAAACTACTGTTCGGAAGATTTGACTATACGGATTGCGGAATTATGGATAAGACTCATTTGAGATTTTTTACAATTAAGTCTGCATTTGAAATGATAGAAAATTGCAACTTGGAAGTTATAGACATCAAATATCCCGGTAGAATTATCCATTATATAAAAATCTTTCCATCACTGTTTGCCTATCAAACATTATTATTATGCAGGTTGAAACAATAATTCCATCCTATGTTTGACTTTATGAAATATACAATTGTTTTAGTAAGTATTTTCGCTGTAATGGGTACATCCAAGGCAGAAACTATAAAGAATTATAGAGAATACGATATTGACGGTACACATATTACCCTTGGGGTGAATGAGAATGCCTCTGAGAGAGTTTTCTGGGTGCACAAATGGCTTGTGACAAACAACAAGAAAGCCGTTTTTGCCCTTATAAAGTCAACGAAATTCAATTTCAGGGAATATGTGATATTAGAAGAAAATCCTGCAGACTTCCTGAATATCGTAGAAAGCGATGACAAAGAACAATTAGACGAAATTAAAACCATTGCCGTTGATAAACACAACGGCTTTTCTGGTGGAGTAAAAAAGGACAATGTATACTTACTGAAAGTTGATCAATTAGATAAAGACAGCGGTTACAGGATAGCACTAAAATCCACGGTCTGGACCGGGGTTGACAATAATACAAAAGGTGAAATTATTATTACCGGACCTAACCAAAATAAACAAGAGAAGCTATTGGAATGGTCACCCGCTATTATTGAAGCCAGCGACTCGAATGACCCCAACGAGATATTTATCGATATAACCGAAGCCATTCCTGAGGAAGGAACATACGAGGTTGAGTATGTGTATATTTCCGGGACCGCCGGAATTTCAATTGGAGAAACCTCGATTATCTCTTACAAATCTTCAATTTATGATATTAAAAACTACCGCATCGCGAGAAAATACGAAGAATTTGCAAAGATAATTAAATACTCCTTAAATGAAATCGTGGTAAATGCTGGATCGGAAAAAGACGGCTTCGTAGTCTTCAGCGAGATCTATTACCCTGGCTGGGAGGCATATGTAGATAATGAAAGAACCAGGGTATTTAAAGCCAATGCTACTTTTAGGGCCATTTATGCACCCAAAGGAACCCATAATATACGGCTAGTATTTAGGCCCAAATCATTATACTTAGGCACTACGGTTACAATTATAACTCTTATTGTAAGTGGTACTGCCATATTTTTGCATTTACGGCAAAATACCGCCCGTCACAGGGAAAATACAAAGAGAGAAGACACATAATCCTGCTCAACCACCCGCAAAAATATCTTCAAAAGAAGGTATACTAAAGCGATTTGGACCAACTTCATGCTAAGTTAAAGTATTGCTTGGACTAATGTTTTAAGCACCACAACTATTCGATGTGAAAGCGGTGGTATATCGTATGGTGTTTGCAGACATATCTTAAAAGAGGATTTGTAACACATGTTGTTTTCTATAGTGGCACCTGTATATAACGAAGAAACTGTTATCGAAGATGTAGTTCGAAAATGGGAAACGATTATAGCGGAGAATTCAATTGATGCAGAAATCGTATTAACTAACGACGGTAGCACAGACGGCACTTCAGAAATTTTAAAAAATCTGCAAAAGGAGTTTTCAAATCTTAAGGTTATAACCTTGGACAGTAACAATGGATACGGAATGGCCCTTGCGACATCTGTCAAGCGTTCTGAGGGTAAATACATAATTACTATTGATTCAGATGGCCAATTCGATTTGGCTGAGTACCCATTGCTTTACGATAAACTAATAAAAGAAAAGTTGGATGTCGTTACCGGTTATAGAAAGAACAAAAAGGATACTTTTTTAAAAACTATTGCCGATAGGATATTGAACTCCATAATTAAGTTTCTCTTCGGGTTACAGCTGAGAGACTCAAACTGTGCTTTAAAGTTGCTGGACGGGAACTTATTTAGAAAAATAACTATTGAAGCAAAAGGATATCCGGCCCCCACCGAAATCTTGATAAAATCATCTCTCCTGGGGACAAAAATTGGAGAAGTGGGCGTGAATCACTACCATAGGTCAGGAGGAGAGTCGAAGCTAAAGACATTTTCAACAGGGCTCAATATGCTGGGCTTTATTATATACTTAAGGTACAAAATCTTTTTATATAAACAGCGGGTGATAAATAGTATATAGCACAATTATCAAAGAAACTCTTGCCCCGTGCTTGGATAATTACAAACGCTCACGCCCTGCCACCTAACCGGACCATTGCACTTGATTATCCCTGATTTTTAGTACTTTCTCAACATATGCGTAGGTTCTTTGGAGGACAGCCGTAAGCTATTCCCCCACTAAGCCTTGTATGGCCCTATCAGCTGTGCCTGACACACCTATAAATCTAGGAGTTGAGATTGACAGTTTCAATAAGGTCGCATAAAATGCTATAGGGCAGTGATAAACAAAAGCATGCACAAATGGTTTCTATGGTTTAGTTATAATTTAAGTCGTGCGTCTTATTTTTGTGAGGAGGCTTCCCTTTTTCGATAAGTCTTCTAAGAACACAGGTGGTTTGTCGATGAACATAAAGGATCGGACGTGGAAATAAAAGGTGTAATTCTCGCTGCAGGTAAGGGTGTTAGAATGCTCCCCTTCACAAACCACTTTCCTAAACCCATTCTCCCTATTTGTAATAAGCCGCTTCTCCAGTATCAAATAGAGGCAATGAAGAATATAGGGATTGAAGACATTCTTATCGTTATAGGTCATCTCGGATTTGAAATTGTAACAGCAATCGGCAACGGGAGCCGTTTTGGGATCAATATTAAGTACGTAGAGCAAGAAAAAACCCTCGGCATTGCCCATGCTATTTACAAATTGGAACAGGAAATAAACTCCCCCTTTTTACTTTTCTTGGGCGATATATTTTTTAGGACAGATAAGTTGCAACAAATGATCGAGAGCATTGAATCCGATAATATTTCAGCAGTATTGGCTACTAAAACAGAATACAACAAAGAAGCCATTCAAAGAAACTTTGCAGTTTTGTGTGATGAGACTGGTTATGTAAAAAGAGTAATTGAAAAACCAAAACATGTCTCAAACAATCTCAAAGGTTGCGGCATGTATCTTTTTAGTTTAGACATATTTGATGCATTAAGAAGGACCCCACGAACAGCAATGAGAGACGAGTACGAAATTACTGATGCCATACAGATTCTAATAAGTGACGGCAACAAAGTTTGCCATAAAAATATCATTGAAGAAGACATCAACCTTTCTTTTCCGTCAGACCTTATTGAATGTAATCTAAGAGAATTGAAACGTCTAAGAAAGGATAACCTTATAGGGGAAAATTGTACTATAGCCGACAATGTAAGACTGACAAATTCAATCCTGGGGAATAATGTCTCTATAACCCACGATATTGAGATTAAGAATACAGTGGTATTTTCAAACCTCGAAATTGATAAATCTATTAAGAAACTGGCAAATACAATAGTCACTCCACATCAGAGGATAAACTGCTAACACTGTCACCGTAGAAAATCCATGGTTAAATACAGGAAAGCACTTGTAACTGGTGGTGCTGGTTTTATCGGATCTAAATTGTCAAAAAAACTTCTGGAAAGAGGTCTGGATGTATATGTGATAGACAATCTAGCAAACAGCAGTATTGAAAAACTACCTTCGGGAGTCAATTTTATTAAAGGAAGTGTACTTGATATCAAGCAGGTCAGGGATATAGTTAGCGAAGGTATAGAAATAGTCTTTCACAATGCGGCAAAGGTAACAATACGGGGCTCTGTTGAGGACTTTTATAGTGATGGTCAAAATAACATTATGGGAACACTAAGTCTTTTAACGGCCTGCAGTAATAGTAAGGTCAAAAAGATTGTCTACGCCTCTTCTATGGCGGTGTATGGAGATTCTGAAAAACCTATTCCGATCAATGAAGATTATAAAAAAACTCCTATCTCACCTTATGGGATATCGAAGCTGGTCTCTGAAATGTATATCGAAAACATATGCGCTTCATTGGGCATAAAATACATAATACTACGATATTTCAATACTTATGGGCCAGGACAGACCTTTACACCGTATGTCGGAGTTATAACGATCTTCATCAATAAACTGTTAAACGGGGAGCCGCTAGTGGTGTTTGGCGATGGGAAGCAATGTCGAGATTTTATTTACGTGGACGATATTGTTGAAGGTAATATACGTGCAATGGAGACTGACATAAATTCTGGGACATTTAACATCGGCTCAGGGCGAGGCAACACCATTAACGATGTAGCCAATGTTCTCACCGCCAGGTTAAATGGCAAGTTAGATATCGTTTACTCTGATAGTAGGGCGGAAGAGTTAGTTAACTCCGTCGCAGATATAAGCAGGGCCACGAATATATTGGGGTACAAGCCGTCATTCATATTTCCTGATAACATAGAGGAAGTAATAGAATTCATTAAGAATTCTTAACACTTATTTTTATGTCAAAAGACAGAAGAAATATTCTGATATTGTTTGTTATTGGGCTGATCTTCGCTAGAAACGATTTTTGGAATTACGGCGATATAGGTATGGCCTTTCTTTTAAATGACATGATGTTATTGAAAGCAAAGGATGCGGGAATATCTTTTGTAACCCTCATAAACGATATGCCGGCCGGCTATTGCGCAACTCTATATCAGCATACTTATAATTACTCACTATCCGTTTTCCTGGTCCACTTACTTACAAAAATTTTCGGCTTTTCATCGTACAACATTGCATATTTAGCCATTATAACCTATTTCACGACCATCGCTGCAGCATACTATCTAGGAAGTATCCTGGTAGACAGAAGATTTGGTTTCGTCTTTGGATTATTGTTTGCCGTGGACGTGTATTTCAACGTAAATGTAAGGACAGGCTCCGGTATATTCTTTTTAACACCCCTGTTACTGATATCTTGTGTTTCATTCTTCTTGATGGGTCATAGAAGCTCGTATAATGAAAGAAAAAGACTCTTATTCTTAATTGTGTCTGCATTTCTTTTGTCGCTCTGCTTCTTTCACGGGTATGGTCTAACCTTCATAAGCCTGCCAATCCTTGTAATCTTTGCCCTTCTTCTTAGTCTGAAAAATCATTTAAGACTTAATATTAAGAAAACCGATGCCGGTTACGACGAATTCGAATCTCCAAGACCTTATGTTTATGCATTATTTCTTGTACAAGGGGGGTTGTTTTACCTTTTAGTATCACTAAGTTGGGATCTTTACACTGGTGCCGAACTGTACACAACAATCAATAGAACTTTGGGGGGGTCTTTTGCGAGGCAGGCCTCCCCCTTTGTCCCCCTAGACGAATATTATCTCAGAATATGCCTAGTATTTTATGACCTATTCGTAGACATGGACAAAAATGGAATCTTTGCACTAGGCGGGATTCATTCCGATACTTCATGTCCCGGAGAACCCTTCATACCATATCTCTTATCCCCCTTCTTTATCTTTGGGTTTTACTCGTCATTAAAGGAAAGAGCCTTAACCGGATGGCTGTTTGTTATTTTGTTTCTTTCGTTTTGTTACGTATTAGTTATGCACTTTCAGCCATATGCACCAAGGGTTTGGGTTCCAATAACTCTGTTTGTTCTCTTAATAGTAACTAAGGGATGCCTCGACGCCTACAAGGCTTTGGAAGGCAGTTCCTACGGCAATTACTTATACCCAATCGTAGGACTCTTTTTAGTCCTGATTCTATTTGTAAGTTATAACAAGGTATCCTTTTTCACACATGAAAGAGGTGGAAACAAGATTTGGCAAAATGGCCAGCCTGAGATAGTAAAACTTCTTTCTGACAACCCTCTAGGTAAGAATAACGCACTGATAATAATGGGAGACAAGCCATCATATGGCTGGCTGCAATATGTCTATGTAAACAAGGAAAGGAATATAGACGTCCTCTATAAACAAGACAGACCTAATTGTATGGAGGAAAAAAGCTTACAAGAATTACTGACAAACTACGACAATGTATTTGTGGTTGCACCTGCCAGTTTTTATTCTATGCGTATTCCTGGAAAAAACTACAGCAATCCGATTTATGATAACTATAACAATTACATATTGAAGAATTATCCCACCTGGCTTCCCAAGAGAGTAATCTTGTCGAACATTAATCACCCTTTGCATTATATTTTCGATGTGCGCGAGTGCATGAAAAAAAACACACTTTATGCTTTTGTGAAAAGAATGGGAGGAAATGACCTTACCGTCGGAGTTAAAGAAAAACCGGAGATTAAACCTACATTGAAACGAATTCATTTTGATGGAGGAGTTAGTAAAATCTCTATAAAGAATGAGGACACATCCTGGGAACAGGATCTAAATTTCTCCAGTGATAATATGCACGGCTACATAGCTGATGGAATTAGCGAAGTTACCTTTCACCCGTTCCACAAAGACACCAAGGCAAATATCCTCGAAATGAAAAATATGGTGTTAGTAAACAAAGATGGCCTGCAATATTACGAGCTAACGAATGCTTATGGGCATATCATATTTGAATTTAAATTTCCTTTCACGATTGAATTTGCAGAGATCATGACAAACCCGTGTATATTCAATGATTATTATAAATCAAACTGGTATAGTGCCAGTTATTCAACTAATGGGAAAAATTATAAAGAGTTCGCAAAAATCAGAAGTAACGGTAATGAACGATATGGTAGACAGTCGCTCCCGAGCGCAGGAGGAGATGCAGGTGACCCTTCTTGGCCAGGCAAAACCGAATATGTCACATATAACATCATCTCCCCGAAGGAGAAGGTTCTGTATATCAAAATGTCATTTTATAACAAACATTATTACCAGAGAAATTCCAAACTGTTCTTTGATTTACAGACGACTATATTCAAATTCCGTCTAAATAGTACACTTTCAAGCAATTTATATTTAACTGACAAGACTAATATCGGCATTCACAAAAAGGGCACCGGGTATACATCAGTCTCTTTCGTATTAAGTAAGGAGTTCGCCCATAAGGAATTTGACCAAGAGATCGAGCTCCCGGGATCGGATTTTGAGCAGTGGACAGCCTCAGAGAATGGAGAAACGCCTATTGGATGGAATAAAGGAGCAAACGGGACCTATATAAAAAGTACGGATAGTTTAAATGGAAATTATTCCATAGAAATGACAGGAGGGGAGGTTTGCTGCCAAGAGATAAACCGTGTCACAAATGGGTACCAACGCATTGGGGAATGCCAGACATTTACCGCTTTTGTAAAAGCCAACGGGCCGGGGATATGTGCACTTAGAATAACGGCAATATTTACAAATGGTAAAACAAAAGAATATTATTCAGATTACAATACGAAGGTAAATGCATGGGAAAAATTAACTGTATCCAAAAAAATTACTCCCGATGTACTAACACTTTTAATAGCAATACTTAACTTCGGAGGAAAAGATGCATCCATACTTGTAGATGATGCAAGTTTCACAAGGAATATAGTAAGCCAAAATATTGATCTCATTGAACAAAAGTCACGATCAATACAAGATGGCCCACTCTACTAAATTAAGCCCATTCCAAACCAATACGTTCTGGGGCAGTATGCGTGAGCTGGGGAATACAGGAACTACACATTGCTCATCTGCAGTTGTGCAATGCATAATGCTTTTGTGTGGAGCCACAGAAACAATCCAATCAATTTTGCAATCCCCGGATATTAGCAAAAATCTAACTAATGAATGCTCGTATTCTACAACCTATTAAATCAGAAGATCCTTTTTATAAGGTCGTTTTCTTCTTTGTAATCCTTTTTGTTTTAATCACCCTTTCCAATTATGATGTTTGTTGGATGCACTTCGAAATCTACCAAAGACAAATGCCTTTTGCATTATCCAATGGCACGGGCATTGTATTTGAGGATTTATCCCGCGCCTTTGATATCAACAATATAGACGGTGTCAATCGCGTACGATTTGTTTCTTATCTATTCCAGATTATCGATGCAAAATTTAGAGTATGGCTTTTTAACTACATTCCGCCACATCCCAGCCTGTCTTTAACGTGGATATTTTCTCTCATCCTGACCCCAGTGTTTTTATTCAAGTTTGTATATAATCTAACTTTCAGCCGCACGAACTCCTGGAGTTGTCTATTATTGTACCTAGTTTCACCGGGGTGGTTGTCGGGAATCACCTTTTTTTCCTTGTCGGGAAAACCTTTGTCCAGCTTTTTAACTATATTTTGTCTATATCTTGCTTCCGAAATCAATCTGTCTGTCAGCACTGGTGGGTTCCCCAAAAAAGACCTCAGATTGTATTACATTTTATTATTTACTCTACTACTTGGGTTTTTTACGGATGAGGTAGCATGGTTTGTATATCTTGCTATACCGGTTATCTTTTATAATATCTTCACCACCAGCAAAAGAAGAATCCTCGTTATCTTATCATATGTCGCAATACCCGTTTCATTTCTTACTTTTGTAGTATATCTAGCTCCACTTGTAATAACACATCCCGTCGGAGGTGGATTCGCATACTACGGATATGCCGCTGCGGGAGGGTGGTCTCCCACTATTAAGCATATGACACACTTTAGTTTTTATGATGCCATCCTAACTGGCCATTACCTTATATCCAGTCACATTGTGCCTTTTCAAAGGCCGGATTTTCATAATTTTTTCAGAATTGATATTTATGTATATACCTTATCACTTCTTTATTTTTATTATCTGTTCACCAGATTGCCATACCGCTATAGTGAAACTTTTTTGCGGACGTTTGCAACCCTACTATTATTCATATCATTTCATACCCTCCTCATGAGTTTCCATCTACCGGCATACCCCCACAGCCCCCATTATTATGGGGCCATATTCTCAATTTTTTACGTTTTACCACTGTCTATCCTGTTAACAACAATAATGGCCTCTTCAAAGATGTTGCCGACTTTGAATAAAATTATTCTAATTTTTCTACTCGTAACCTCTGCCTCTAATTTTTATAATATAAGTCTTAGGAAAAAAGCGCAGGAGAGTTTCCTGCATAGCGGCGATACTATTACCCCAAATACAAAACGGCTGGTGATGGAGGCTTGGAATAACAGATACAATAGGGATGTCATTTCAAAATTGAGGAAGGAAAATCCTCAACCTGACGTCGGGTGGCTCTTTGTCGAGCTTGAGTATCTGAATAAGACACCTGACTGAACTTACTGTGGGGGGGGGCCCCTTTTAACATTTTATATATTCACTAACTACCTGGGTCCAATGAAGAATAAAACCGCTTTAATAACAGGCATAACAGGCCAAGATGGTGCTTACCTAGCAGAGTTTTTGCTAAAAAAGGGCTATACAGTCCATGGAATAAAAAGAAGAAGCTCACTAATCAATACTGACAGAATTGACCACCTATTTCAGGATCCCCATGAAAAAGACATCAACTTCTTTTTACATTACGGAGATGCCACAGACTCGACCAACCTTATCAGAATCATACAGGAAGTTCAACCGGAAGAACTCTATAACCTCGCAGCGCAATCTCATGTTAAAGTATCTTTCGAAACACCCGAATATACGGCAAACACAGATGCCCTCGGGACTCTACGGTTATTGGAAGCTATACGTATTCTGAAGCTCAAAGATAAGGTAAGGTTCTATCAAGCATCGACCTCTGAGATTTTTGGTAATGTAAAAGAAACTCCCCAGAAAGAGACTACACATTTCCATCCGTGCAGTCCTTACGCAGCTGCAAAGCTATATGCTTATTGGATTACCATAAATTACCGAGAGGCATACAAAATATTTGCCTCTAACGGAATACTTTTTAACCACGAGAGCCCGATTAGAGGCGAAACATTTGTTACCAGGAAAATTACGCGGGCTGCAGCAAATATAAAATACAATTTGCAGGACAAACTATACCTTGGTAACTTGGATGCTAAAAGAGATTGGGGTCATGCCAAAGACTATGCTGAAGGTATGTGGCTAATTTTACAACAGGACAAAGCAGATGATTTCGTACTCGCAACTGGAGAAGCACACTCGGTAAGAGAGTTCGCCGAATATGCATTCAAAGAAGTGGGCATAGATATTGAATGGACAGGCAAAGGGATAAACGAAAAAGGAATTGATGCTAGGAATGGTAAAATCCTAATAGAAATTGACCCAAGATATTTTAGAGCTACGGAGGTTGATGCGCTCGTGGGAGACGCATCCAAAGCGAGGGAGAAGCTCGGCTGGATACCCAAAATCGATTTTCTTACACTTATAAAGGATATGATACACTCGGACATTAAAGAGGCAGAAAAGACTTTGTATCTGAAAGACGGTGGATATATAACCTCCGCCTATTTTGATTAAAGAAGAATGCTTATCTTACTCACCGGTTCTTCCGGTATGGTCGGCCGAAACCTTTTAGAGCACCCCGAAATTGGAGGCTTTGATGTATTAACTCCTCGAAGGAAAGACCTAGATTTATTGAATTACGAGTCAACCGAAAGCTACATCAGAGAAAATATGCCCGACATAATTATCCATGCGGCCGGTAAGGTTGGTGGCATCCAAGCAAACATGCGAGAACCAGCCAGTTTTCTTGTAGAAAACTTTGAGATGGGCAAAAATCTAGTCTTGAGCTCGAGACGGAACGGCGTTAAAAGATTAATAAACCTCGGTAGTTCCTGCATGTATCCATGTGACGCCAGAAATCCTTTAAAGGAGGAGATGATCCTCAGCGGTAAGCTTGAGCCTACAAATGAAGGATACGCATTGGCAAAAATCGGCATTTCTCGCCTGTGTGAATATGTCACCAGGGAAGAACCGGATTACAGCTATAAAACATTAATCCCCTGCAACCTGTACGGTAAGTGGGACAGATTTGACCCTCTGTACTCGCATATGGTAGCCGCAACCATTAAAAAAGTCCACCAGGCCACTTTGAAATGTGACACAAAGGTAAAAATATGGGGAGAGGGAACCCATAGAAGGGAGTTTATGTATGCCGGTGACTTTGCGGATTGTCTCATTGAGGCCTTGCGGAATTTTGACTCCCTTCCTCAGACAATGAATGTTGGGGTGGGCTACGACCATACTATTAATGAATATTACAGAATTATTGCTGAAGTGGTTGGATACGACGGGGAGTTTGTTCATGATTTATCCCAACCCATCGGTATGAAGCAGAAGTTGCTTGATATCGGTAGACAAAAGGCGTGGGGCTGGGAGGCAAAAACATCTCTGGAAAAGGGACTTGCTAAAACTTATGAATTCTACTTACAACAGGAGCAAAATGGTCGAAGTTAAGTTAAAATATCCCTTAGTAACCAGTACTTGGGACGAAAACGAGCTCAATGCTATACAAAGAGTTATTACCTCCGGCAGGTTTACTATGGGTGAGGAGGTGCAAAGGTTTGAGCAGGAATTCGCAGCCTTTTTGGGCAGTAAGTACTGTGTAATGGTAAACTCGGGGTCCTCAGCAAATCTTTTAGCCATTTCTTCGTTCTTTTACAGAAAGAAAAACCCCCTACAAAGGGGAGACGAAGTAATAGTACCCGCCATTGCATGGGCAACTAGTTACTATCCATTATACCAATATGGATTGAGGCTTAAGTTTGTCGACATAGACAGAGATACTTTTAATTATGATATTAACGCCCTTAGAAAGGCTGTATCCAACAAAACAAGAGCAATTATGGTAGTCAATCTGATGGGCAACCCGAATGACTTTAATGCCATAAACGAGATTATAGGAAAAAGAGACATTATTCTCATTGAGGATAACTGTGAATCTATGGGAGCCGAATATGAAGGAAAACAGGCCGGCACTTTGGGTTTAATCGGCACCTTCAGCACTTTCTTCACCCATCACATGTCTACAATGGAAGGCGGAATGGCGGTAACGGATGAGGAGGAATTATACCACATACTTCTGGCGCTAAGAGCACATGGGTGGACCAGGCAATTGCCTAAAAAAAATAAAGTATGTAGCACAAAAAGCAAGGATACTTTTAAGGAATCATTTCGGTTCATTCTACCCGGCTATAATGTTCGCCCATTAGAACTTAGCGGTGCATTGGGAACCGAGCAACTAAAAAAGCTGCCTACCTTTATAAAGGCAAGACGCGAAAACGCCATTTTCTTCCAAGAGCTTTTTCGGAACAATCCATTTTTTAATATACAAAAGGAGTTGGGTAAAAGTAGTTGGTTTGGGTTTGCACTAATTAAGCGAGAAGGTGTGCTGTTAACAAGAAGTAAAATTGTTCAGGCACTGCAGTCAAATGGAATTGAATGCCGCCCTATCATGACAGGAGACTTTACAAAGACCGAAGTAGTAAAATGGTTTGATTACGAAATACACGGTTCTTTAACAGCTGCTTCATGGATTGACAAGAACGGTTTCTTTGTGGGCAATCACCATTATCCCATTAAGGAAAGAATAAAACTCCTTAAACGCGTCATAGATAATCTAATAAAAGAGTAGTTCATGAAACTTTCTTTAGTATTCTTAACCCTCAATGAAATAATAGGATTGGAGGCAATATTTGACAAGGTGCCGCTTGACGCCGTTGATGAGGTCCTGGCAATCGACGGCGGTTCTACGGATGGCACCCTAGAGTTCTTTAAGAAAAAAAATATACCCGTTTTTGTGCAAGAAACAAAGGGGAGGGGAGAGGCGTTTCGGTTGGCCTTCAAAAAGGCTCGAGGAGACGCCTTATTATTCTTCAGTCCGGACGGCAATGAAGACCCATATGACATTTCAAGATTTAAGCCCCTTATTGAAGAGGGCAATGACATAGTGATTGCAACTAGAATGGTAAAGAATGCCCGAAATGAAGAAGATGACCAACTGTTCAAATGGAGAAAATGGGCCAATAAAGTATTTAACCTAATGGCTAATTATACATGGAATAAAGGGCCTATTGTCTCTGATACGATAAATGGCTTTCGAACTATCACTAGAAAAGCATGGTACGAGTTGGCTCTGGATGGTTCTGGCTATACAATAGAATATCAAGGTTCCATTCGGGCGTTTAAAAGAAAGTTGAAAATCGCCGAGTTCCCGACTCACGAAGGAGCAAGAATTGACAGGAGAGAAGGCTCACCAAGCATGAAAACAGGAATTGCATTTTTAAAGTTATATTTTTCAGAATTCCTGATAGGTAATAAATGGGAGCCTTTGAGTGTGAAAGAATCCGGAGAATAGCTTTATATCTCAGGAATTTCACCTCTGCAGTTATTTTAATCTTCCTGTATCTAACAGATACTGGGTACATGTTTCTGGACGGATGTGACTTCAACTTGAAAGTGCACGGTTCTTCTGCGGAGATTTGACTTACAGGTCGCGCAGGGCTTGTTGCCCTGCGCTAAGGCAGATCGAGAAGACCTGCCCTACCCACTGTTGGACAACTTTTGCAGAGCTCTCAAGTTATACAAACCCATAAAACCGAACACGATGAAAATAACCCTTGTTTCCCCCCCAAGCCTGAACAGTGTATATGGCCGCATCCAAAAGTACATACCCCCAACCGCCCCATCACTCGGACTACTTTACATTGCCGCAGTTCTTGAAAAGAACAACATTCCCGTAAACATTCTCGATGGCTATGCAAACAACTATAGCATAGAAGAGTGCATAGTGGAGTTAAAAAGGCACAAACCGGACTTAATCGGCATTACCACGATAACACCCATGTTTGGTACAGTAGTACAACTTGCCAGAGAGATAAAAAAACATCTCGCAGGTGCAATCGTAGTGGCTGGTGGTCCTCATGTTACAGCCATTCCTGAGGCAACCCTAAAGAATTTTGAGTGTTTTGACATTATCGTCGTTGGAGAAGGCGAATATACTTTTCTCGATGTCGCCCAGGGAAAAACACTGGAAGACATAAAAGGAATCGTATATCGAAAGAATGGCAGCATTCATACGAATCCCCCTCGTAATATGATAGAAAATCTAGACGAACTGCCATTCCCTGCCAGGCACCTAATCGATCTTAGCAAATATTCTCATGCCCTGTTCGAGTGTTACGGCAAGCCTATGACGACTACAATTACAAGTAGAGGGTGCCCGTATCAGTGTACTTTCTGCGCCTCGCAGCTTACCTTTGGCAGGAAGGTCAGGTACAGGAGCCCAGAAAACGTAATGGAAGAAGTAGACCTTCTTATTAATAAGTATGGGATAAAATCTATCGAACTCCGGGACGACACCTTTACCGGAA
>C687J35504_10000219_pt1 | contig 42457 bp, 3 predicted proteins | sample RifCSPhighO2_02_FD_35504 | JGI IMG/M metagenome (IMG submission 35504) | reverse complement strand
TCCAATAAACCCATTAACTCATTCTTACTGAGTTTAGCTGATAACTGCTCTAAAACTTTCTTTTGCTCCTCGCTCACCTTTTTAAAATCAATCTCTTTCTCCAATCTATAAGCCTCTAAATATCGCTTAATGTTTGGACTTCTTTGCTCAATAAACTGGATAACTAAAATCTCCAGCCATTCTCCTAACTTAATTTCACCATTCTCAAATTTATTTTTATAATCATCAAATTTTTTAAGCTCTTCTGTATAAATTTTTTCTTTTAGAGCTCTTATCTGCTTATTTATTTCTTCCTTCCACCTTTCTACTTCCTTATTATAAGTGAGTGTCTCCTTAAACGACCTTACTTGTTCCAAATATTTATCTTTGTCTTCTACTCCGTAATACTCTATTAAGGAACCATGACTCTTGAGACAAGCATCATGAATTTTATTTTTGCAATATAAAACAGACTCACTGGAAAGTCCTGCCACTTCTACGCCAGTAAGCAGACCCTTCTCCATTAAGCAGCCTGCAATCCCCATCAATATTTTCTTATCAGAAGTTTTTCGCCACTTCTCTAATCCTTCCATTCTTCCTACTGATCCCTCTACTCCTACCAACCCCACGCCCATTTCTGTGAGTTCTTTTAGTAAATGAGCTATATTCTTTTGCGCCTCATAAATACCATGCGCATCTTGAACTAAGATAACTAAAGAGTTGGGCTGGGGTTCTGAATTTAGAGCTTGAGGGCTGTTCAACTCTTGACGAATCCCAATAACTGATGGTTGAAAATCAATCTGAAGTTTTCCTTTTTCAAGCTTTATATGTTTATGGTTCTTAAGGTATACTCTCTCTATATCTCCATAACTTTCAATGCGAGAAACTAATTCTAAAGGCAGGGCTAACTGTTTCTGGTTTTTTGTGCGATTGGTTTGAGGTTTCCGGTTTTGCACCTTAGTCATTACCTGCTTCATCAGCTCAGGAGAAAATTGGGTTTCAAGTCCTTGCAGCAATGACCTCTGATAGATAGGTAAACCTGCGGCAGAAACTAATTGAAGATGAGCATCTGAACTTGGAGAATAGGAGGTAGAAGACTGGTTATTAGCACCCCTTCCAGTTCCTATATTCTTTGAATACTCCCCACTTCCCCCACTCCTCCCAGAAGTTAATTCCTCTACTGCTTTTCTCCTCTCACTCCATAGAGAAGCCTCAGCAAACGGAGCGCTCACTGTAGTAAATAAAAAGCTAAATACAATCACGGCCGCCGTGAGTTGCATCCAGCTCCTATTATTCTTACGCAGCCAAAAGTGAATCATAGTTTTTGTAAAGATTACCTCTTTGACAACTTTGAATAATCCTGCTATACTTTTTTTATGAAACAAATCCTAAAGGCTATCTATGAAAAAGGCGTTTTAAAACCTCTAAAAAAAATAAAATTTCCAGAACATAAGGAACTAATCGTAACCATTCAAGACAACGACGATTTGCCCTCCCATCTACTTACCAAAGCTGCTGAAAAAAGTCATTCTTATCTATTTCTTAAAAAAAAAGGAGAAGACATCTACTCTTTGGATGATGGGAAACCCATCCACTAAAAAATGAGGCTCCATCGAGGCGATATTGTTCTTGTTCCCTTTCCATTTACTGACCTCTCCTCAAAAAAAGTTCGACCAGCTCTAATTATCTCCTCTGATCCCCAAGAAGAGGACATTGTTCTTATTTTTATATCTTCTGTGATACCGCCTAATATCTCTCATTATGATTATCTTTTAAAATTGTCCCATCCAAACTTTTTGATCTCAGGATTAAAAACTACATCCATTTTTAAAACCCGTAAAATCTTGACTCTAAACCGTTTACAGGTCGTTCGTTACCTTGGCCATTTAACCCTAGATATCCAATCTGAAATAGATGAACGACTTGCACTATCCATGGGATTAAAATAACCTTTTCAATGAAAAATAATTTATGCGCCATCTGCGGAGGAAAACTTCAAAACAAAAAAACGACCATTGATCGAATGGTAGAAGGACACATGTATTTGTTTGAGAAGGTTTCCGTTCAAATATGCGAAAAATGTAATGAAATTTGGATCCCATGCCGTGAAGCTGAACGAATGGATCAAGCCATTCAAGGAAAAATAAAACCCCATAAAAAAGTAAGCGTTCCAGTTTATTGAAATTTCTCATTAAATAAGAAAAGACAGCTACAAAACTTACGGCTGCCATGAGTTGCATCCAGCTCCTATTATTCTTACGCATCCAAAAGTGAATCACAATATTTTCCTTGACACAAACAGTAAATCCTGCTATATTTTTTATATGACATTAAAATCCATAGAAAAAGCGGTAAAATCACTTAACCTAAAAGAACAACGCAAATTGCTTACAGATTTACCTTTACTCATTCACATATCTCAAGAGGATATTGCTCGCTTAAAGGTATCTGAGAAATCATTTCAATTTTGGGACAACCCAGAAGACTCAATCTATGACACCCTATAAACAGGGTGATATCGTACTTGTTCCCTTCCCCTTTACAGACTTAACCACCACGAAGAAAAGACCTGCTGTTATTATTTCTTCAGAACGGTTTAACAAAAAATATAATGATGTTATCGTGGTAGCGATCACTTCACAAATTCCTGAAAGCATATCAGAAGAAGAGATATTACTTTCTCCCATTGAACAAAAGGAATCTGGCTTGCCAAAGACATCTCTTATCAAGATCGGAAAAATTTCAACCATAGACCAAAGATTAATTAGAAAAAAACTAGGAACCATTCCACGCACAACATACAAAAAACTTATAGATGCAATTGACACAATAATAGTGTAAATAACTCAACATGAAAAATAATTTATGCGCCATCTAAAGTAAGCGTTCCAGTTTATTAAAACCCGATCCTTTAAAGGAAAAAGGCAACTGCAGTGCAGTTGCCTTTTTCCTTTGATTCTTCATGCAGACTTCTGAACAATCACACGAATTACGCTTGGATGTCAACCACGCGTTTGCCTCGGAATTTATTTTCTATGCCAATCACTAAACGGGTTACATCCCTGCCTTCCATGCCTGAAACAAGTTCAATAATCTGAACAATAGTTTCATTAAGGTCGCCAAGAGCAAGACGACTTGCGTCATCTGTAATAATGCGGAAGTTTGGACCCAGCCACCAGCCAAAATCTTTATAAATCTTAGCTGCATTGACTTTATCTGACTCTGTCTCACCTTGGAACTTAACGCGTCCAGCTCCATATCCCTCATCCAAAATCCGATATAGAGCTTCCCCATCTCGAACTCCCATTTTCTCTATCAGTTTGATTTTAAGTTCAGTTCGGAACGAATCCGCAGAACCTACGCGAGATAAAAGAATTCTTTCTCCTTCTCCAATTCCATTTTTGGTACGTTCGTGAAGTTGAGTAATTAGATGCTTAGCGCCAAGGGCAGACTCTGGATCGTCCAAGAATAACGCGGACAACTCAAACATTTCTGATTCTTCTGAGAGACCAGACAATTTTACATTCTTGATAGAGGCAATTCCTTTATCTAGGAACGCTTTTCTGTAACCTTCAGTCACGATTTGGTTGAACTTTTCTGCTTGTTCAAAAGAAAGAGCTCTCTTTTTACCAGTTTGACGGTCAAAGAGTTGCGCAATCTCAGCTAACTTTTGCACTCCTTGCGCATCCTCACCCGACACAGATGCCCTCTCATCAAATGTAGAGGTCAATTCCTTAATCACTGGGACTGACACACTAAATTCCTTATATGCAGTTCTTAAAATAGCATCTGTCCCTTGTTTTAGCGCCGCTCTATCTCCGCTTAGGCGATACTCATATCCCAACGCGTAAAGAGCTTGTTCAATTTTTTCAATCTTTTCAGGCTCGCTGGCATTTTGAATTTGATTCAATCGAGCTTTAAATGTTTGAGGGCGAACTTTAATGAAAGTTGCGGCGCGCGCCATAAATTCCTTTTCATTTAAATGTCTTGCGACCCGCACGCGCGCTTCAATATTTTCAGGAGCCCGACCCGCTGCTAGAAAATAACTCTTTGCCATCTGCGCTGACGCATAGACTGTTGCAGGCAGAAATGGAACCGTTCCTGCCAGCCAAGCCAAAGCTTGAGGCGGAATAAATCCATTGGAAGGCAGGGCATGAAGCACGCCGGGAAAAATCATTGAAAGGGTGAATCCCGCTAATGCAAGAAGAGCAGCGCCTGCAATAACAGTCATTGATTTTTCTTTCATAAAATCTCGATAGTTGAGCAAAGCTTGCAGAAAAATAATTCTTTTATGTTCCATATTTTTAGCAGCTCTAAAAACAAGGGAATCCGCATAGTCTTTGGGAGAAACAACATCATAAGCGCCAAAGACTAAAGTTACCTTTGAAAGAAGACCAGGATTATTCAGCAACACCCGATAGATAAAGTCCTCCTGAACAGAATTTCTAAAATTTGCTGGAGGAACAAACATAACAACGGATTCTTTATTAGAAAAGAAGGATTTCAGATGAAAACTAAGCGAGATGGGTGCATGTGGCTTATAAGTTACATCCAGACCTGCAGCTTTTGAAAATACTTCAAACACATCATCAGGCTTATCCGCATAACCATCATTATCATCATATAACCTTAGCGGAGAAAGACTAGCCCCGCCTTTAAAAGAATCTCGCTGGTCAATGAATTCATAAGCAGTAAGAGCTTTCCCTCCATTTGTCTCTAATATATTTTTAATATCAGCGGGAAGCTTACTGGCTGCTATCGCATTATCAAGATCAATAGGATTAAAGATTTCTTGACGCCCTTCTCCAAAGTTATTCAATGCAAAAAAGCGCAAGGATTCATTAAACGCTAGAATATCATTAAGCCCTTGCTGATAATCAGGAAAGTCTCTTGAATATTCCTTTTGAAGTTCATTCTGAACTTCTCGTCTGGCAAATGCAATTTCTCTAAACAGTGCCCTATTAGCTGTCCAAGGTGAGTCAAGCTCATTAATCCGTTGATCCAGAAAAGGAACCTCTCTAAAAGATTTGTAGCGATTCCTGATGATTTGATCTCCCCATGCCAGAATGTGAGCAACTCTTTGCTTACTCCACTCTTTTGTTGCTTGGTATCCTCTTAATATAAGATGACCATAATGAAAAAGTTGAAATTGTTCATGTTCTAAGCGAAATTTATATTGCTCAGGCGTTAAACCGTTTTGCATGTAAATATAATTTATTCCATCAGGCAGGATGCGCGAGCTGGGATCGCTAGCTAGATTGTATGAACCCATGATTGCTTTTTTCTTAAACAATTGACCAATACGAAGCTTACTGATCTGCTCTTGATCATCGCTATTCATCACTGCATCCCAATCCACGAAATTAGAATTTGTATAAGGAACAAGATAATATTTTATGGTTCCTCTGCCTGGAATCTCGACTTCATAAAATTCTTTTGAAATAAAGTTGGTATAATTAATTAAATCTCTTATTTCATTATCATCCAACTCTTTTTTATCAATAATGTCGCCAAGTGCTCCGCCCTCCCAACCTTTTTGAGGCGAGAGATAATTCTTGATGAGGGCGATAGGGTTATTAGGGTTGATAGGGTTATTGGTTTTAAAATGCTTCACCGCCCAAATGCCTCCGAATAAAGTTCCCAAACCAAGCGATAGCTCCAGAATGTTCCAACCGCTGAATGCTCCGCCAGAGTACGCATCTACCGCGTTTGCTATAATTCCAAAAGCGATTGCCGCAGGAACTCCCACAGTTCCCAGCCAAGAAGCCACCATCAAAGAATTTTCCGCAAACTCTTTTAAGCTTTTGTTATCCATAGGAATCGGGCGAGAAACTTTCTTTCCCCCTCCTTCATTAGTTTTAAATTGCGCCTCTGTGGATTCTTTGCCAGCAGCTCCAGTAGCATTAGAGCCGCGCATAATAACACGTTCTCCTTTGCTTACCCTTTTAGTTCCAGCCTTAGTTTGATGCTTTCCGAATCTAACCCCATCTAACTGTTCTATTTGCTGAACATTAAAAACAAATCCTGCTGCGCCTAAGCGTAACATCTCCTTTGCAGTTCTAGAGATATGAAGAGCATTGGTATGATCTTGGAATATGGTGACAAACTGGAATCCAAAACCAGCTCTGCCCATGTCTATGCTAAAGTTAGCGATCGCTTCTAACATCACTAAAACATCAGCGCCATATTCTCCCCAACTATCTGGATTGTCCCACCTAAACCCTTCTAATTCTTTTGCCTTCTTTATATTCTCAATCTGTTCTTTAGTTAGAACAGCAGACCATCCTTCAGGATCGCTCCAGTTAAAAGATGGAGAAAGATTTAGAGCAAAAATAATATTTTTTGCCTCAGGGTTGTGCGGATCGTTTACCACATTGTCATGAAATTCTCTGGCATGCTTAATATTAGGCCTGTCTTGTTCCATCCATGCCACATCCGCAATCTTTGCATACTGTCTCATCCGAATAGAAGCATTTAATACCCCTAATCCGCTGTCAATTTGGTAAAAACCTTCATAAACCCTTGGTTTATCCCAATCCCAGTCAATTTCAATTCCAATTGTTTTAGCAAGAGCCTTCATCTGATTAAGAGAAAGAGTATTGGTTAAAGGATTAGTGGCATCTTCCCACCATTTCTTAATATCTTCCCTACGCTGTTCAGAAGCAAACCGGGATGTTCTCATCTCCAGAATCCTCTCCCCAACTGCTTGAGAATAGGTTTTAAGTTTAGCTTCTGCCCTCCAACTTTCAGTCAATTTCTGCAAGGCAGCTTCTTCTTTGGCAAGATGAACTGGCTGCCTTTCTAAAAGTTCTTTAACAGTGACCTCTTTGCCATTTTCATCTTCAATCAGAGTGTCGAGTTTAAGATATGGATATTCTCCATGCTCAATCAGTTCCCGATGCTGCCAAACCGTATTGTAAGTAAAGGTATTGCCATCTTCACTTGACCGAGGATCTTTGACTTTAAGAAAATAAACATCGGTTTCTAATCTTTTTCCATTGATCCTTCCTGTAGAATTCCAAATATCGCGAATGGTTCTGCCTAGTTCAGGAAATTCTTGCTCCCACATCTCTAAAACCTGCGCAGGAGTTTTGGGAAGCAAGATATTCTCAATCTCTTGGCGATTGACCCGGGCCATTAAATCTTTAGCTCGGTCAATAAGCGCTGCGTTATCCCCGCGATAAGCATACTCAGGCATGTCTCCTCTTGCCAAACGAATCACATCTTTTAAAGAAGGGAGATTTTTTACTGATGAGCCAAGAATAAAATAATGGTCCATTGGATCGTCATTACTCTGCAAGAGCTTTGCTGCCTGGGCGTCAGTGCGGGCAATAATCAAAAGCTCTGAATGAAGCCGATCCCTCTCTTTACCAGTTATCAGAAGTCTTTGAAAATGCTTTTGAATGGAAGTTAAAACTTTACCAGCCATGTGGCCGCACTTCTTTTCCCCATCAGCTTGATCTTCTAAATGAATGCTTGCCGCCCCGGCCCGAACAAAATATTGCACGAGCTTTTCTGGCGATAAATGTCCGGTGTCCCCATCCGCATAGAATGGAATTAAGTAATCAATCAGATAACCTTCCAAAGTTTGGAATACTGTTTCCCTCAGAGCATTTCTTTGTTCATGAGCAATTGAGCCTTGACTTACATACTGGGCAATGGCCTGCACCACAACTTCTGAAAAAAGATTGTAAAGCACGGTTTCTGAATCTTCCCTTAACTCATCCACAAAGATCGGAATATCTTCCCCTACTACATTCATAAACTTCTCTATGAACTCATCTCTAACTTCTGTGCGCAGCACTAAATCGTCTGCTTTAGTTTTAGGAAGGGTTCGATAGAATTCCTTAAAAATATCCTCCAGCTTATCAGACATCTCTTTATAACGACCCATCTGGTCTTCGTGCTGATTGCGCAAATACCTATTAATTTCATAGATCTTATCTGGAACTGTGTTGTCCGGATACTTTGCCAAGTCTGGTTCGCCCCAGTGGTGCGACATTTGCCAGCCGCTAAAATAAAGCGCTTTCATTCCTTTTTCCGCCATTGCAGCTGCTGAAGGGCCATCCATCACTCCTCCTGTTACAATAGGGATCCCAGTTCTTTGAGCTTCTCCCATGAGGAAAAAAAGTTTTCTTGTCGTAAGATCATGAAAAGTTTTATCATCCAAAACAGAGCCGCGAATAGCATAAATTTCGCTAGCTGAATAAGGCCGATTTCTCTGGATACGGCTAAAACGATCTGACCTCATCCATTGATCAAGCGTAGAGATATTTTGTCTCATTGTCTTAATCCAAGAAGTCATGCCCGCAATTTTAACCCCGCCTGCAAAATGAGAATAGACTCTTCTAGCTATTCCTTGAACAGAACCAAATTCTCTTGCATCCGGGTTATCAAACACATAGTCAAAAGCTTCCAGTGTTTTTTTGTCCCACTCGCCTGACCTTACTTTCTCTGCCACATCTTTTCTGGAATCGCTATAGACCGCATCCAAGATTTGGTCAATGACAGCAATATCTTTTTCTGGATCCAATTCAATAATAGAAAGAAGGATTCGGGAGCCATAAGTAACCCACTTATTCTGCATGGAATAGGTGTTATCGCCATTGTCAATGATGAGCTGGCGTTCCAAAATTTTCATAATGAGCGGAGAAAACCTGCGATCATTTTTGGAAAGCCCTTGGCTTTCAAGATAATCTATTTTCTTTTCAGCGGAAGCATAAACTTTATCCAGAACCATCTTAAGCAGTTCAGGTGTAACTTTTGTGCCTGCTTTAATTACAGTGCCGTCCCGCATGGTTCCATCTTTGGTTAATACCACTTCATGCTTGGCAAGAGTCCACATCCAATGCCAGAATATTTCGTGAGTGGCAAAATCATTCATCATTCCGTTGTCGCTCTTGTAGTCAAAAATCTTAACAGCTTGATTCCCATTCAGCACCCCAAAACCATACTCTGCGGACATGGTAGCCGCATACTCAATGCCGTCAATGGAAATATCCCCTTTGGGAACCCGGGTAAGATCATCCCACTTTGGTTCTGACCAGAGATTTTCTAGATCTTCTTTTGTGACCAGATAGTGTTTGATCTTGCCAAGCTCATCTACTAAACCCAAATTTTTTAAACGGTTCAATTCGCTCTCATTGCTGCGATCCACCAAACTCTGCAATTCATCTAAAGGTGTAACCAAAGGCTCTTCACCTGAACGCACATATTTTTCCGTAATAGTGGCTACCCAGCTCTGGCGATAGGTATCGTAAAGCTCGCCATTAATAATAATCAGTCCTGTTAAACGTTCGCGCAATTTATCAAACCATATATCTCTAACCGCTTTTTCATTTGCAGCCAACATTTTTTCTCTTGGTTCTCCTTGTTCAGGAACATTTCTTTCCATTACAGCTGACATTCCACCAATGGGCATGCCATTCACCATCTTCCCATTTTTTACCGCTGCCAGCACAGTAAGAATCGCGTTTCTGCGGGTATATTCTGTCATGGTTTCATCAGTCATTTTTATGTCGTGCGGATTAGGCAGAACCATGTTAGGATCGTCCTTACCCATTTCTACACGGCTAGCGATAAAGTCCCACCGCCCCACGTTCGGGCCGATGAGCCAGTCTCTTAACACCCACATGATCGCCTCTTGGTTTTGTGTGAATCGAATTCTTTCATGCAGCATCTCGATTTTTATGGTTCCTCTAGGAACCCCAATCTCTTCTTCCAACGCTTTTAACAATTTAGCGATAAGCAATGCTTCTTGCGGAGTCTCAATTTTTGGAATATAGAAATAAATTCCTGAACCATTCTTTTTTAAGGATTCATAATTATTTAAAACATGAATCACCATGGCCGCAATGGTTGCGGGGACTCTTTCCCCGCCAATCCACATCTGGCGGTTTCTGATGCCAAGACCAGGCACGCGGTGGAAAATAGATCCCCACTCCCCGCGTGGAAGTTTAATTGAAGATTTTTTTCCTGCTGCATCTGTGTATTCATGGCCTTCCCATTTACCAGCTAAAACTTCTTTTAAATTTTTCCAAGCAAGGTAGAGTTTATCGTTGTAATCGTCTCCCGCATCTTCCCAGTCAAACATCCAAGAAGCGGTTTTGGCGTTGATGGCGCTCATCAACATTCTTAAAGCATGGGCTGGTCCTGTTCCTTGCAATCCCGGACGCAAAACTTCTTGAGGCACAGGGGTTTTATCATTTAATCTCCAACGATTCTCACTATCAACGCCATAAAAATTATCTATTAGACCTTGGCGTATCTCTTCTACTGTTAACTCGTTTCCATCCGCATCTTCAATAATTTGATCCGAATCCAAGAAACCATACTTTGCAGTTCCTTCAGAAACAGCTTTCAAGAAATCTCTGCGATCTTTTAAACGATCTGAAAATTCCGGACCAAGTTGAAGCGTAAATTTCCTAATAAGATCTTCTACTCCCACTGCTCTGCCATTCACAATTCTATTGCCAAAAATTTCCGGATACTTTCTCCAAATATCTTCACGGATCACTAATTTTTGCGCCCGCTCTCTAAAATTGATTAAACCAGAAGCTGCAGCAAGCACCGCCCCACCTCCCCAGCTCGCAGCCTGCGCTGCTACAGGCAAAGCACCGCCTAATCCCATAGCATTGGCAACATCTCCAAATGAAAAGCCCCAAAGAAGTGCGCTCACGGACAGAAGCCCAAATAATCCAATGATAACAGAAGATAAGCGATCTCCCCTTTCTTTATCTATTTCTATATTAATTCTTTGCACTTCCTCTCTAGCGTCTTTTACTTTTTCAAATGCTCTATCTCTATCAGATCTTGATATCGAATTATTGTCTTTATCATTTTCAGCTCTATCAAGTCTGCTCAATGCGTCTCTCAAATCTCTAGATAGGGAGCTTCTCCTATTATCATCACTAGACCCTCCACCTCCACTCATGCCTATCACACCAGTCACTGCAATCAGAGCATAGTTCGCCTGTTTCGCTATCTTGTTGACTGACCTTTGGAAAGCAGGAATAAAGAGGTAAGCCAGTACAAACACTCCGCCTCCTATCGCTAAGGAAATGCTAAAAGAATGCGCAAGAATAAAAGCCTGAACTAAACTCAAATGCAGAGTCTGAGCTTGCAAAAAACTCCACGCAAAACTCCAAAGCGCTGGATGAGTCTGCAGAAAATATATGAGCACAGGCGCAAAAACTACAGCCGTAATAAAAAGCGCGGACACAGTAACAGATTCCGTCAAAGTAAAACCGTTCCCGGGCACACTGGGTCCAGAACTACCGTATTTTTTATCAGCTGTTGATCCGCTGCCTTCATCACCTTCGGCAGTTCCAGCGCTCATTCTCGATTCCAAATCTTCCAAATCCGATAAATATTTTACAATCGCCTGTTTATCGGGATAGATCGGGCCAGATACTAAAAGATGGTAAAATTCAAAAGTTCTCTTTCTATCGGAAAATACCAACTCTCCCGCCCTAGCAAGAAGACCATCCACCAAACTAACAACATCCTCTCCCTCTGAATCAATCAATGATTGATGCTGTTGTTTGTATGCAGAAACTGCAAAAAGCGCCTTTGCTTGCGGACGCACGCCTGAATTGTCAATGCCAAGAAGAGCCGTTCTCATCATAAAAGGATCATTAAGAACGCCGCTCATTGCAATGTTCAGATTCGCAATAAAGAGATCGAATGTCCTATTCTCAAACCAAAAGTCAACCACCCCTCTAACTACTTCTTCATCAACCCAAGTCATGCCATTAACAATCGCATCTTCAACGATAGACTCTACCTTTGGGACGTCGTCGTAACCTCTTTGAAGATAAACATAAAAAGGAATATTGATTTTATTCAGCCAACTTTTGTAGTGTTGATCGGAGATTCCCTCTTTACGCTCTCTGACCATTGCATGCATGAGAGAAGCCGCCTCTGCTAAACGATCAATATAATGAGGACCATCCTCGTTTAAAAGTTGCTCCATTACCGCTATGAGTTCATCAGAGTTTAAGTCTCGCACTTGACTCTTCGACTTTTCGCTCCACATATCTACATCAAATCCAAAACGATCTGATTTACTTTTCTCTTGAGCTTTCAATATCCCGGAATCTAAACCATGCTGTGACAACCATGCGTACCAATTGCCTATGTCAAAATCGCTAAAGCCTGCGAACTTCTCTTTTCTAATTTGCTCAATAACCGCCAAAACTATGGGATAAGATCCTGTTTGCATCGCTGCGTGAATAGTCCTTCTAACATCCTCCAATGAAAAACCTTCGATCCCGGCTCTCACTCCCATCATCGCGATGATAGCCGCGGCCAAAAAACGGCGATTCCCTTCAAGAGAATGATCATAGATCCTTCTTAAATCCTGAAAAGGAATTCCGACCATGCCAACGCTTTTCGCTAATTCAATCACTTTGGACGACCCTTCAACTTCCATCCAATCCGGCCATGGAAACTCAGTCCATCTGCCTTCATTACCCATCAAATTACGAACTAAATAGATAGTAAAGAGCAGGTTCACAAAAGCAGCTTGATCATTCGGATCCCAATCCTGGATTTGGGAGAGTAGAGCAGGCTTTCCTGCAGCGGCAATAGCAGCATGAGCGGAGAGAGGCTTATATATTCTTCTAGCAATGCCGGTTCTGCCAACTCGTGTACCTTCACCTGTTCCAGATGCGGGCGCACTTGCGTTCGTATCTCCTGAATCACCTACTCGGGAAGGAACTTCATTAGAAGTCACATACTGAATCGCCTGATCTATCGCCTCAATCATCATTTGCGGTTTTGTTGGTCTATCTGCTTTCAGCGGGCTGGACTCAAGGCGGGCGATAAAGCGTTCCGCTTCTGCTCTCTTGCCGCGCAGATGCGCAACAAGATCTTCTGTACCTATTGATTCCAAATCAATTCCATGCATCACCCAACGTTGGAATGGATCCTCTGGGATGTCCGCAAATCTAAAGAGTTGTAAACCCAATCTTTTCATAAAAACAAATTTTCCCCTAGAATCAACGGGTGAATCTGTTAGCTCTCTATTGGAAAATACAATTTCTGTGAGTGTTCTATGTATCTCTGCCATTCTTTCTCCATCATAACTGTCATCCAATAGACCTCTAACGGTTTCCAATTCCTCTGATAAAATACTACTGAATGACTCTTCATTTAGTGAACTCTTTGACTTTCTGGATGTTCCTATTTCCGTGAACCCATGAGCTACAGCCTGAAGCATCCTAATGTTCGACAGCTCAATTCTTCCTATCAAGTACCATGCAGTAAATGGATTAACTAAACCAAAACCATTCATTATATGAGCTATCGCCTCCCGAACCTCAGCTCTAAAATGGGGCATAGATATATAGGTAAGTCCAACTGGAGCCACCAAAACGTTTGGTGTCTCTTCACCTAGCCAGAGAATGTCAGTAATATTAATTGCTTTAATCTCAGGCCCAGAACGTGTATTAATTTCCATTCTCACCGACACTTCATGCAACTTGGTATTGTAAGTAATCTCAACGACCATTCCGTCAAAAGAATCATATTGATCAGTGGCTTCACCTACTCTCCGCCCACCACGTATCCGTCTTTCCGATCCCATATATCCAGCCAAAATATCTAGAAAATAACGAGCTTCCATCGTAAGCGCTGCCTTCCTAACCTGATCTTCTGTCAAAGGGCCTGCTGTTTTTGGAAGGTCAGTTACTAACCTAACCCCAACAACAGAAGCTATTGGAATACTCTTATCCAACCCCTCAATCCTAAAAGAACCTTCTTCATCCGAATTACCAGTAACCTCTATAATCTTAGCGCCCCATATAGGATTTACTGTGAGACTATTTGTAACAATCCTCGTAATCCATGGTGGGTCAGAAAAGTAGATATAGATAAGTTCACCTTTTTGTTGATGCGATTTAAGAGCATTTAATAAGGCGCTGTTCCCTCCAGTCGAGTCTTCCGCGCCGCTGTCGGACAAGCCTGATGCTCCCACCGCTCCCAAAGAGCCAAGTACGATCAACTTCAAAGCTATCTGTAACGCATGCATCAAGCTGGATGCCAATGCGCCTGCTCCTATTAAAAAGCTTCTAATGGGGAAATCATGATCATACACCCCTTCCGGAAATTGACGTATGCCCAGAAAACGCGTTGTAGCCTTAGCTGCCTTAACAACTTTATCTGCCACTGTAGTCTGCTCACTGGCTTGAGGTTCTCCCATGTCTTGAGTTTCCACCTGCACTTCAACTCTCATTCCTGTCTCCACTACCACAGGTTTCTCCTCAACGTTCGTTTCTCCGGCAGAGCCTTGTTTCACATCCTCACTCAATGCGCCGGTACCTTCGCGTCCCACCGCTCCTATAGCGCCAAATGCTACCAACCGAACCGCCAGCTGCCATGTTTGAGGAGAAAAGATTGGAGCCACCTTGTTGTGAAATAAGAAAACAAACTGATTCACTGCTCTGCGGAAATTTTTGTTGAAAGCGTAAAGAAACGCTAAACTTACTCCGCCAACAATCACTGCGATAGGCGCTGCGTTTAGAACTACAAACTGCGCAACCCCAGCAACAAATGATCCTTGCGTTAATGCAAAGCGCCAGATAAGAGGCGCAAATAGTCCTGCTGCCATTAAAACTGCTAGCGCAGGAACAACTTCTGGAAGTATAAAACCACCCTCACCATTATCCCCAGTGACTAAATGAGTGGTCTTAGATTGTTTTAATAAACTGGCAACTCTTCTCTCTGCATCTTCAAGGTCAAGCGGACCTGTAGGCGAGCTAAAAGTTAGTCCTATCATTCCTCGATCTGAAACAACCTGATTAAATTCCCTTGCAATAAAAAACAAAATATCTTCTGGCAGTCTGCCCGATCTTTTTAAGTTAGCGTAAATACCGTGCAAAACTGTCATGGTTTGATTTCCAACATGCGTGTTTCTAGAAGCAATCCTATGAATCGCTTTTGCAATCTGAAGGTAGAAAACAGGTTCCATGCTAATATTCCCAGATTTCATAAGTTCAACCAAAGCCGCAACAGCCTGATTACCTCTTATGATATTCTCTGGCCCAAATTCTTGACCCGCTTTAATCACAATGGATTCAAGTTCAAGGATATCCTGGTTCGCATAGGCAGCTGCGATATCTTCGGGCCAGCCTTTAGAACTTATGAATTCGCTTAAATTTCTCCCAATGGTCCGGCGGATTTGCTCTATGGTATTTTTGTCGCCTAAAGCCACAGGAGCTTTTTGGTGATCCATTGACCTTTTTCCATCTTTAATTTGCTCTTCTTCCAATCTAAATTTTATGTCTAATACACTTCTTACATTTAACGCGTTTGGATTTTTGTCTCCTTTACCCCAATCGTGCGTAAGACTTGCTCCGCCTGCTTCTTCCACAATAAACGCGATGGGCGCCAACTCATAACGCGCCCTAAGTTTATTTTCCAAATACGCAAATACAGCCCTGCCTCCATCTTGAATATGCTGGCTCACTCCATACATATCCGTAACCATGGCTCCGGCATAACCCTGAATCCGCCCTTGACTTTCCCATTGATCAGCCAAAGAAGGGAATCCTTGCGGCCACTTGGATCTGTAGCCGCCCAATGCAACGCGAATCGGTTTATTCTGATCTTCTGCAGAGTCAAACTTGACTTGCCCCACATATTGAAATTTCCCGCCCCTCATCACGAACTCGTGCGCTCCAAAACCTGTATATGCGAAAACAAGCCTTGTCTCCAGTCCATAGGTCACAAAAAATGATGCGACAATATCTCTTCCGCTCGCATTTTCTATGAGACCCTGTTTTCTTTTGCCCTCAGCATCCGGCGGATTTGGCAAATATAAAAACGCTCCAATGGTTCCCCCGCCTCCGTTTGATTTTACCTTTGTAGAACCGTCCAGAGGATCGCCGATGAAAGCAAAAATTTTCCCTTCTCCATCCTCATAATTGACTTTCCCTTCTTCAGAATGGTACCCCCAAACATATGGTTTTACCGCAGAAGCAAAAAGCCCGTCCGTTATATTATCTATTTCTCTTTGATCAGCATCTCCAGAATCAATCTCCCCTGTCTCTTTTCCTCCAGTTACATAAAGACCGGGAACTTGCGCGGCAACTCGCTCCACAGCCAACATGGCATTAGTAATATCTTGCCTTTGTTTTGTGTCTCTTAAGAATGAGGCAAGACTGTTTTCTTCAAGGGAACTTCCCATTTCAAGCAGGCTGGCGGTCTCTAATTCTTTGGGCGGAGCTCGGCTCTCTCTCAATAGATTAAGGTCAGCAGGTTCCTTAAATTTTGGATCTTCCGCTATTTTTTGCACCACACCCTTATTGCCTGCATAGAGATGCACCACTGATTCATCCATGGGAACGTCCTCTATCTTTCGAACTCCTTTTGAAGTCAATGCAACCGCGTCGCCGCCTGCAGCCTTTACAAAAGATGCAATGAGTTTAGAAACAGACGGAGATAACCCCTCTGCCATGAACCCGTTATTAATTAAAATTTCATAGAGGTTAGCTCCAAGCCCGGGAATGCCGCTTACTCCGCTATAGCGTGTTTTTAGTGTTGAGGTATTTTCATCAGTTCCCGGTATTCCTCTCTTATTGATTAAGTAATAATCTTGAAAAGGTTTAGGCCATTTAATGAAAGTACTGCCTAAAGCAGCTGGAGACTTAGATTCTTTTGTTGCTTTGGATAAATCCAGTTTATCTTCTCTTTCTACAAATTCTTCGCCATTGTAAGCAAAATGTTTTATCTGATCCTTGCCGTTTGTAACAAGCATGGTTGTAATCGGCCCATTAATAAATGCGATTGAACCAACCAGATTATTTTCTAAATCATAAATGGCTATAAAAGTTCCAACCGCTAAATTTGATTTTTTCACTAAATCAAACTTCTCTTGAAGCAACTCCACGCGGTAATAGCCGTAGTCCGAAAGATAACTGAATTCATAATGTCCAAGAATCTCTTTACGATCCTCATTCAAAACTTGAATAGATTTAATCTTTCCTGTGGAAGAAAATAGTTTAGTTAAATGAAGAAGAATCTTTTCTTCTTTCTCTCCTTCTTCAACATCAATCCCTTCCAAGATAGCCCTAATTTTGGAAGAAGCCTGCTCCCTCACCATCATCACAAAACTATTAAAATCTCTATCTGGTAAAGGGCCTAACTCCACAGTGAACTCATCTTGAAAAATAAACTCTTTATGTTCTATATCTATATCAAGATCCGCAGTCTTATGTCCCATTGGCAAAAGCGCGCCCGAATCCGCCTGCAACCGATTAAAACTTTCTCTTGCAGTTTCATCCGCAACCACGAGAGGAGTCACTCCTCTTAATTCTGCCTCCTCAATAATTTTGTTGCTGTTATCCTTAACTAACGTGTAAATCGCTTTATTCGAAATATTGTTTCCTTTTAAATGACCGTTCGCCACAATCGCTCCGCCAGGGTTACCCGCATAATCTGGAAAAAGAATAATGTTTAGCTTCATCAAAGTTTCGGAATCTTTTTTGCGATCTTTCACCATATTGTTCGCAGAACCAACGATAATATCTACTCCCGCAGCGGCAATTCTGGGAATTGTGTTCTCATTCACCTGCCAGCGCGCGGCAGAAGGAGAAAATATATTAATTTTGCGGATGCCTTTGTTCTCCAACTGATCCTTGATTGGGGAACCTTCTTCCAGCGGATTAAAAAGATAATTTGCCTCTTCCCCAATCAACGGAAATAAACGGTCGCCTAACAAACCTTTGTAATATGGATATTTATTTAAAAATTTATCTAACTTTTCTTGCTCAAAATCAGAAAAAATAACGATCGCGCCTTCTTTCATCAAAAAATCCACAAGGCTGCCGCCCACATCTCCCAGACCCTGCACAGCCACTACTTTACCAACCAAACTGCTGGACCCATAACGATGTTCTGCCAGAGTTTTCATGGCGCTCAAAACTCCTATGGCAGTAGGTCTAGACGGCTCTTTACCTTTTCCCTCGGCCAAATGCGCGCTCACATGAGGGATAATGGAAGTAGGAGCGAATTGGTGCATTTCAAGAATATCTCCGTCTGTAACACCTTCGTCTTTACCAGTTAAAAATCCGCCGTTTAGGTAAGGAACCAATGCTTCTGTTACCGCGGCAAAATTGTAGAGAGCGGCTTTGCGGGTTTCTTGATTATCCGCCACAGATTTTTTCATGCGGATCGCGGTTTTAGCCCCGCCCACTTTAAGATTAGCCATTGCGGTTTTAAAGCTCATCTCACTAGACAATTCCAAAGCATCTCCCAGAGCATCCGCGTCAGAAAGATAAACCCCGCGTTTAATATTTGTTTCATCTAGCTCGTCAATTTTTACGCGCACCCCGCCCATGGCGCGGAAAGTTCCATCAATGGAATCGGCAAAGCTTACAATCTTTGTAAAACGGTGCATGGAAGCATAAGCAGTGTATCCAAGCTTTTCATTTTTAATTTCAAACACCGCATAGTGTTGATCCCATCTTTCTAAAACCTGTTCACGCAATTCAGGCGACACACCCATCTTATCCAAATAGTCTTCAAAATCTTTTAACTCTCGCAACACTCTAACTTGCGCGCCTTCAAGTTCAATTGTTTTTCTCCCTTTGGTGATTCTTCTTGGATCCGCGCGAAAATATTCCTGCTCTTGCGGCGTAACCGCAGTAACAGCTTCCAGAGAACCTGTACCCGCAATAGATAACCCTATTCCTAAAGGAAGGGTCAGGGCAAGCATAAACATTTTTGAAAGCCGTCCACGGGAAAGGTATCCACGGGATGGTTTTGCGGATTCAAATTCTGTTGAGGAACTTGAAATTTCCCCTCTAAAACTTTTGGTAAGATAAACAATGACGGCAATGGCTGCAATGGCTGCTCCAGCCACAAGCAGAACTAACCACCAGTTTGGTTCTGGATGTTTTTGCGCATTTTCTACAGTTGCTTTAGCCAGTTCTTTAACAAACTCTTTCGTATCTCCGGGCAATGGAAACGTAATAATTCCAGCAACAATTGCAGATGCAAAAGTACCTGCAGCTAACACTGTTTTTTTGATCTGTCCTAATTTTCCTCCCACTCCTTTAACCACCACATGTTCTGGCTTTAGTTTTTCTGGTTTGCCTTGATTTTCCACAAAACTGTAATCTGTCTCTATCTCTATTGCGCCATCTTGAGCCTCTGTTTCTTGAACTTGAGACTCAGAGTCCAAAACCTTTACTTCAAATTTAGACCCATCTTCAAGACTTACCTCTCCTATAGCGCTAGCTCCCTCTTTTCTCTCATTTTCAATCTGGTTTTCTACATCCGCCCTGCCATGCGCAAAACCCAAAACTGGAACCACAGTGCGCAATGCGCCCTCCGCGCCAATTTCGCTTATGACCGCGCCGTCCACAACTACTGTTCCCATAGCTCTTTGCGGAGCAAGCGTTACTTTCTCGCGCATGAACATTCTTTCTAAAGGAAGCAAGTCCCGTTTAAAACTATTTAATGGATGATATTCCTTTTTGATTTCACTGCTTTGCATTTTAGGACGAATGGTAATAAAAGATATGTTCTTTTTCTTTAACCTTTCCTCAATTCCGCTCGCATGATAGCCCCCTGCCACTAAAGCTACAATCTGAGTTTTAAAATTCTCTTGGCTAGAATTCTGCTCAGCCGCTATCAGGGATTGTTTGGCGTTCACTGCGCCCAATAAATTTTTAAGGAAAATCTCGTTTCTTTCTTCAGACAGCTGATTAAATCTTTTTACATTTTCCAATGCTTGTTTCACCGCGCCTGTAAATGGACGCGCCAAAAGCGCGGAAATTCCTGATTCAATTTCTTCCGCTCTGCTCACATACTCTTTCCATTCCTCAACATTTAGCTTAAAGTCCAATCCCTTCTTTATTAATCTGTAATCCTTATCAGCTTGCGCAACTTGAGCCACCCAAACTCCACGATTGATTTTTTCTTCGTCGTCATTCCCGCGAAAGCGGGAATCCAGTCCGTCTGAATCGCGATTCTTGAAAGCCATTGCTTGATTGTTCTGACTTCCAATTTCCAAAGCCCAAACTTCATTTTCTAAATCTTTAGCTTCTTGAAAAAGTTTAGCTCTTTCTATTCCCTCTACTCCAACCAAATATTGAATGTACCGTTCCATGTCAGGAGTCATTTTGATCTTTGCGCTCTTGCATTTTTCTCTTATGCTTTCATAAAACTCCCCATACCCCATTTTGCCTAAACGATACAACAAACTATCTTCCAATAGTTCTGTTAATTCAGTTCGGTTTAATTTTTCAGCTAAACCTTGCAAAATCTTTTTCTGATCCGCTTCAATTTTTTTAAAATCAATCTGTTTTTCTAATTTGTATGCCTGCAAATATTTCTCAATATTTGGATAATGACGGCCCAATAAAGAATGAGTCCTCCAAAGAAATTCAACCCATTCAGCCAATTTTTTGTTGCCAGCTTCATAATCGTTTTTCCACTGGTCCAACTCTTTTAGTTCTGGGGTATAATTTTTTTCTTTTAATTCAGCCAGTTTCTTCTCTAATCCTATTTGCCAATCTTTCACTTCCTGATTAAAAATTAAAGTATCTTTAAAACTCTTTACCTGCTCTAAATAAGGTTCTTTATCTTCCACTCCATAAAACTGAACAGACCTTTCTCCACTCTGAGTGGACAACCCTGCTATCTCTACCCCAGAAAGAAGCCCTTCTTTCAACAAATAACCAGCCACACCCATTACGCTTTCTTTATCTGGATGGTTTCTCCACTTCTCAATTCCTTGCATAACACCGCGGGAACCTTCCACACCCACAATCTCCACACCCATTTTTACCGCATCCATTAAAAGATAGGCGATATTTGCCTGCACTCCATAAATGTCATGCGCTTCTTGAATCAAAATCACAAGAGGATTAGAGGAAATTGAGGAATTAGAAGTTGGAGAAAGAGCTTGCCCGGAAAGCGCAAGTTTATGATCCTCCATCTTTAAATTCAGGCCTTTGGATAAATAAACCCGTTCAATCTGACCATAAGTTTCTATGCGGTTCACTAATTCAGAAGGAAGCCCAAGAGAAACGCGATTGCTTTTTGTACCCTGAGAAGATCTTCTAGACTTTACTTTATCCATCACGCGATTCATTACTTGAGATGAAAGCTTAGATTCAATCCCGCTCATTTCCAGCTTATTGCTAACGGAATTTAAGCCCAAAGCGCCAATTTCAGCGCCAGCAAATCCAGCAGCTGAAGCGACCTGAAACCCTAAATTTTCTGAAGTGGACTTTTTATATTCCTCCACAGCTTTACGCCGCTCGCTCCAAAACGAGGCTTGCGCAAAAGGCGCGGTCACTGTGCTAAAAATAAAACTCAACACAAGCGATGCGGCTGTAAACTGCAACCAACTTTTATTTTGTTTTTTTATCCAGAACTTAATCATTTTCTTACTCCTTTAATTATTAATTTAAATCGTTTACTGATAACGTTTTCATCATTCCTAAAAATTTTTTACTTGACAATACCACCTTCTAACTATATACTTAAAAAGGGAAAAATATGACACAAAGAACACAAACCATTTTGCAAGAAATTGCCTCTTTAACTGAAGAAGAACGGGAAGAGTTACTTTCATATCTGGAACACGAAGAAGATATAGGATGGAGTCAACTCTCTGAAAAATCGTTCGCTGATGACTGGCTTTCCTCTGAAGACTCCATCTATGACCGATTTCAAACCAGGTAACGTAGTTCTCGTTCCTTTTCCTTTTACCGATTTATCCCAATCCAAACCGCGACCAGCGCTAATCCTTGGATCTGAAAAAATTTGCAAAGAGCTTCCGGACATAATCCTGTGCCAAATAACTTCCAGAATATTAAGATACACAAATCCTAGTTTAGGAGATGTTCCTTTAAATGAATGGAAAGAAGCTGGCTTACTTTTACCATCAACAGTGCGTTTAGTTAAGCTAGCCACACTATCAAAAGAAAAAGTTCTGGCTAAATTAGGAACGCTTACTAATAGGGACATGGAGCGTGTTCTTTCCACCTTTTCTACAATTTTTCTAAATAACTTAACAAGAAAATAACTTTTATTTATGCAATCTCTAGAAGAAAACAGCAAAACGATTTTTGAAAAACTTGCCACTAAAGCTGAACTTAAAGAGGTGGAGATAAGAATACTCCGCTGGATGGTGACTCTCTGGATTACACAAATGGTTGCCATGCTCGCCCTCTTTTTTAAATAACTTTTAACCAATCTCATTTATATTACGCCTGGAATTCGATAAGACGCTTCACTCTATTTTCTTCCATCAGCTCTTTCATTCCCCGCATTCTCTGAACTTCCAGCTCCGACACGATCTTATAAATCGTAACCCACATGGAATGATAAATGCTCTCTTCAATTTCTGCCTCAGGGTTTTCACTCAAGACTTCTAGAGTGTGCGCCCAGCCGATTTCAAAGAGTCTTTCATACAACTGTGCAATGTTCACCCTGCCATTTTTACCGCTGGACTCAGGCAATATTTTTACTTGCTTGCCATTTATTTGATTGCCTCTTGCCAAATGGGTTTCTAAAATTTTCTTTCTCTCACTATCTAAACCATCCAATAATCTTTGAATCTCCCTATTCCTGCCGGTCAGCACAACTTTTCTTTGGCTGCCAAGCTCAATTTGATCTAACTGCTGATTCAGGAAGGCTAAAGAATATCTTCCATCTTTCCCGGCTACAATTACTTTTGTGCTATTCGCATTTAATTCTGAAACTCCAATAGCCTGAGCTTCTAACTTTTGTTCCATGCTTGTTCGCGCCATTTGAACCGCGCTATAACCCATTCTAAATTTTTCTTGATATTCTTTGTCCTTCTTTGCATCCTGTATCTGAATAATTTTTTCAGCCGCATCCTTTCTTATAATTACTTTTTTAAACCCAATATGATCTTCCGCATACGCTTGCAATACCGGCTGTACAGGCGCATTCTCATGAATGATTGATACAACACTCCCTTTATAATCTTTCTCAAATCCTTTGCTGACATCCCCGCCCATAGCATGCAATGCGCCTAAAAATAGAGCGCGCTCATTTCTTTTATTTGATTTTGCTAATCTTTTTTCCAATTTACTTTTAGCTAAAGCAACATTGTTTAACTTTGCAAGTTGTGTAATCTCCTGAATTAGTTTTTCTGCAGAAGAGGAAGGCTTTACCCATGCTTTCACTGCTAAAACCAAAGCTCCCATAAGTAAAACTCCGCTTACAATGGCCATTGGATGCGCAGCTGCCCATAAAACAAAATTCTTTACAAAGGTCACTACCTCCAACTTGATATCTATTGGCAGTAAAGGCCATGCTAAAATTCCTCCAATTTGCGACAAAATGATAGGCCTGCTTGGATTCTTTAGCGGCTCCGACGATTCTATATTAACTTTCACTTGGGGTTCATTATGTTGAGGACGAACGCCTTGAGAAAAAACCTCTTTAAATAATTGATTCCACAAACTCAACTTTGCCGCAGCATAAAACCCTCTAATATTGGGCTGGCTGGAAAACTCTGAAAACTGAACCATCCTCTCTAGCGCCTGATCTGGATTTGTTAAATCACTCGCCACAACCTCCACTAACTGAGATAATGGAACAAAAACTTTAGAGTTAACCATTGCTTGCTGTAAAATCGCAAATGCTAAAGTAAGATGTTTTCGTATTTCAGGAAAATCCTTGCCTGTGGTTAATTCCAGCCGCGCCTCCAGCTCTTTATATTTCTTAATCAAACTATCTGAAAATAGATTCAAATAGTATTTAACCTTAACCTCTTCACCTCCATGCACCGCATTCCAAATATTAAGCTGCTGCATTTCTAACTGATCAAGTTCCTGTATTGTAAATGAATTACCGCGAACATCCCCGCCTAAATGAACATAAAGAGTCTCGAATGCTTCTGAAATAGCCTTGCTAAGATCATCTTTATCCAGAATTGTTCCTTTTCTCATCTCATTCAGCCTATTTTCCGCATCTTGAGAATAATCCACCTCAAGTTCACTTTCTGCTGTTCTTTTAAGATAAAGATCACTGATAAAATGAATCTTTCTTTTTTCTGCAATTGTCTTAATCCTAGTGGCCGCAATAGAATTAAACATTCCCTCACCCAGAGTAATGGCTTGAGCTCGGCTTTGCAATGCCCAGAGAATCTCTTCCAATTCAAATAAAGTTCTATAATTTTTCACAAGGATAAAAACTTTTATTGCTCCTTTTTCTAAACGAAGTGATTGTTCCAACCGCGCAAGCGCTTGGTTCCAGAAAAGCGCTTCTTCAACTGTTTCAACATGTAAAGCAAGTTGAGGAGTTAAACCTAATTTTTTCAAGTTCTCTAAATTGTTGAAGAAAAACGCAACCACATCTAAAAGTCCAGAAGGGACTGGGGTATCATCTACTTCCACTTGTGTCATTAAACTGCGAGGCGTAATTGCCAAAGTTTGCAGTCTGGCATTCTCAATTCTGCCGGATTCAATCTCCTCAACTTCTAGTTCAATAGCTCTAGCAATATCGGACAAATCAGAAATAGTTTCAATATTAAAAATCCATCCTTCAAGAGCCAAATTAAGATTATTTAACACCTGAGTAGAGTCTTGAACTGAAGATATTCCCACTTCTTTTGGAAAGGGAAGCTCTGGATTTAGAGCGCTCACTTTCCAATCTCCCTCTCGCATCTCATGAATTCTGATACGCTGTTTATCGGGGCTGGTGTAGAACTCTTTATGGGGAGGTAAAAAGCTGAACTTAAGTTGAGGATTTTCCATCTCTTTTTCTAAATGTCCATGACGCCTCAGCGCAGCGCTAAGTTTCTGAGTAAAGGCTCTACGAATATCAAAAACTGTATGGAGAATAGGTACGGTCAACTGAGCCTCTGCAATAAAGCGGGAACGCGTCTTAAAAGCCATTACTTTTCTACTTTTTAAAAAAGCAACTGCTCTTGCTAAAGTTAATCTTTTTCCCTGATAAACGCCTTGCAAAATCTTTTGAAGATCCTCTTGAGAAAGACTCAATTCAATCGCTAAAGCTCCTGAACGCGCCCGATCATATCCTAGATCAAAATAAAGCGTTTTAAACACTTTCATCAAAGCCCTGTCATCAAAAGTGACAGTTTGAAGATGGAGACGCCTCAAAGCAGCAGTGTTAAAAATCTCAATTTTTCTTCTCTCAGATCTAGTGGGCACAAAAGCCCGGGTTAAAAATCCTTTAATCACATCTTCTCTCACACCAGACTTCTGCGCTATTTGGCTTGTGCTTAATCCTCCTACATAAACTGTTAAAAGATCCATATAAAGTTCTTGATTTTCTACTCCCAGAGCAGCAAGTGATTGAGTCCCAGAGCTTTCAGCTGATGTTGAATTAGACCCTTTTAACTTTAAAACTTGAGCGCTCTTTAAAGGAAGCTCTCCAATTTTTAAAACTTGTTTGGTTTCCAAAACATAAATATTATTTTCAGTATGAGGCAGAAAATAAGAAATTTCATAAATCTTAACTAAATTCTGATCCAAACCAACCGCAACATTTGAATCGCGAACTCTATAATAAGGCTGGTTGTAGGCGCTAATGGCTGATCCTATCACTTGCAGAAGCTCCCAGTTTCCATTCTCTGCTTTTCTGTAAGCAGAAACAGTTCTATTTCCTCTATCCCTTTCAATCTTTATATTTCCGTCGCGTGAAAGTTGTTCAAAGGTTTCCTGACCTTGAATCTCTCTCACAGGAACAAACGCTTTTCCAATATAATCATAGGGAAGAAGGGAACTAATATTAGTGGTTTGTTCCCATTCAAACCCAGCATCATTTTTATTTAAAATATCCAGCATCTCTTCAACTACTTTTTCCTGTTCGTGTGGAAAGACTTCACCAAAAACTCTCTGGTATAAATTCCTTAAATTTCCTAACAACACATGAAGCAGCGGGGATGCTGCTATAAGAGATCCACCAATCCCTTTGCCCAAAAGCTGATCCCCTGGACCTATTGCATAACCGGCATCACCTAATCCGAATCCAAAAATAATCGCTGCAAGCAGACCAACAATAAAGAAACTTGCCAAAATTTTCATCGCAGGAACATTTTGCTTTTCTTCCGCTTTAACTGTCTCTGCGTCCTTTAATTCAATAGCGATAGAAGGAAAACCCGGTTTAGGAATGGTCTTCATTGAAAAACGACTGAACCCTTGGCTCTTAAAAGCATCAATATTTTCTTTGGATAAACCCATTGTGAAAACTGGGGTTGTTTGCGATTCATCCAAAGTTATAATCTCCAAAGGATTTGTAGTTTGAACCTTGTAAGTTATGATTCTTTCTTTTGATTTAGAATCACCTTTCTCCCAAGTTTGCATTTCAAATTCTTTTCCATCCCAGAAAAAATATAGTCCTGTTCCACCATCCAGCCGTATTGGCATATCAACAGTTAAGCCGTAATCCCTATACTTACCTGAAACACGATCACTCATGACTGACAATGAACTATTCTTGGCATTATACTCAACCCGAATATAAGCTGTGACCAAACGTCCGATCCTACTGTCTCGGCTGCTTCGATGTGAAAACAATTTTGTCCATTTTTTCATCCAGACCATGCTGCCATTGGGAGACACCTCAGCGCCTAAACGCTCCAGCATCATTCGAATTTTTATGCTGCTAATTTTGGATTCAATTAAATCTAAATCTTCTTGTTGGAGTTGAATCCTCTTTGCTTTCATTCCTTGAACAAAATATTTTAAAAAGAGAATTGGATCCTTAGGCAACCCTGTTCCAAAGTCTTTTTCATACTGATCCTTTTCCTTCCTCACCCAGGCAATGTAACCTTCCCCCATCTCTCGGATATGCATTCTGTGCTTGTTTCCAGAAATATCTGTCCAAGCACGATGAATCCAATCCGCAACTTCCTGCTTGTAATCATGATCAAATCTCTCCATGCCATTATCTGTTTCAATCTGATATTTTCTAGTCTGCTGAGCTCTTGCTCCTCCATTCCCTGACAATCCCACTGCTCCTTTTGATCCTTTATCTTTTCCAATCCTGCCAGCGCTTTTGCCAGCTCCACTGGTTGGTATCCCTTCACTGCCCACAACATCCCCTGCTACACCGCCACTCATAGCAAGCGTGCCCAATAATGGAACTCGAACCACATTGCCTAGAAAGGTGCCTGACCTAAACAACTCTGCTAACTTACTCACAACTCCCTCACGGAAATTTTTGTTCAGGGTAAATACGAACGCTAATCCTGCTGCGCCGGCAATCATGGCAATGGGCAACGAATAAATTTGAACGAAATTCCAAATCAAAGGAGCAAAAACTGCGGCAGCCATCAGAATCGCTATGCTTGAAACTAATTCTGTACGAGTAAATCCTGTCTCTCCTGAACCACCGCCTATTCCAGCAAGAGAAGAAGTTTGAGCAGAAGTCTCATCAGCCCTCTGGGCAGAATGTTCATTGATATCTTGCTGGACACTGGCGACAATTCCTTTAAAAAGTTCTGTGTCCAGATAATCAATAATTGAAGTTGGATCGCTGGCACTGATCATTCTTATTGCCTGACCTTGGGATTCAGCTGAAACTTTCTTAACAAGCTTATCTAAAAGAGGAACAGCTTTTTTTTCGTTTGCCCATGAAGCCTCTTTTTGGAACATTGCCATGGAAATCATTGAGGCGGTATAAGAGTCTTGCTTCCATTCAGCGCTAATCATCTTCCCTACTTTTCTTGCGGGAAGTTCCATTCCTGATTCAATCGCTTTCAAAACAATTTGGCTGGGAATGTCTGAATGAGTTTTCGGTTCAGTTGGAGAGTCCAGATATTCATCCATAAAACTCTCCACGATTTCTGGCAAGACCCACGTCAAGCCATTTACCAAAGAAATGAAAACCAAATAAACTGGCACATAAAAAGGATTAAGGTGGTGATGAATTTGTTCCTCATCTATAAATTCAAATTTCTGACGTGCCCGCTCTTTATAAAAGGCTTGGAAAATCTCCCTAAAGTCATTATCGTTAAGTCCCTCTTTCTTGTTGTTGATTGCGGATCTCATTAATTCAAAAGCGATGTAATAAGATTCCCCGGTTTGATCTTTGGATCGAAGATTAGCTAAAATCCTTCTTTTTACATGATCCCCTTTTGTTTGACTGTCATTTACCCATTTTTCATATTCAGAAATGGTTAGAGCTGCGCCACCAGGGTACGGATTTTCTCCCACTACTTTAAGCCACTGATCCATCTCTTCTGCGGAAATTCCATTCACTGGGTTCTCTTTGAGCATATGAACCAACGTGTAGGGGGAGTACCTTGGATCATCCCGAGATTTTTCAATCAAATCTTCTATAGTAGTTCTTAAATAACTAAGCTCAGCATCGCCGAATTCTTCCAGATGAGCATGCAAAGCGCTTATAGAAACACGACTCCAGTAGAGGTAAGCATCTGGATATTTTCTGACTGCTGCATTGTAAAATCTTTTGACCAAATCACTGACCCCAACCATACCAAAATCAATCGCCTCATCTATAAATCTACTGCCAATCTGCAAGGCAATGTCTCTTTTTTCTTGATCCTCTCCCTCTATATCCTGCACAAACTGATCTATTTTTCTACGAACAGTTGAAATGTAGTGGAAGAGATCAATAAATCTCTCTTGTTCTTCAGGCGACCAGCCTTTCAGATCAACAATTCCAATACCTTGAGAGCTATGAGTTTTCACTCCCAGAAAATCTGCAAGATCAAGATCATCAATGTTGGAAAGTCTCTCAATAGCTTGAGCTAAAGCAGAAAATAATTTCTCTGCTTCAAGTGGATTGTATTGTAAATAAGTCACTGGATACTCAATGACTAAATCTACCTGTTCTTTCATCGTATTCATTAATGTGATAACAACTTCTTTATCATAAGAATCTAATGCTCTAAAATTAATACGAATATAGTTCTCAAAAGTAGGTACTTCAGAAAGTTTAATTCCAATAACTTTTTCTATCGCTTCATCATCCCAAAGAATGGTATGAGCTTCACTACTGGTTGGTAACCCGCTGCCTCCTGATGCGCCCATCATCCCAAAGAGGGGCATTTGAATCGCGATTTTCATAACCGCCAGAGTACTTAACCACCACTTATTTACATGACTTGTGGCTGGCTTCCTCTCTGTGGATGACTCTCCCTTTAACCGCTTCAGCCTGCTCACAGCAATAGAAGCTGAACTCATCTCTACTCTCTTTCTCTTAGAGAGAACATTTTTGTTGAGAATCAACACCAACGCAAGCGCTGTGACGCCAGCAACAAGCGCAAATGGTCCATATTGAGCGAGAATGGTGAGCCACGACAAACCTTTCCCATCATCCGCAAAAGCCGCGGATGGATCAAAACCAAAAAGCAGGGCCGCAGTTGTTGCCGCTAAACCAATAATAAAAAGTGGGACAGGGAATATCTTTGGAAGTACGAAGTGCAATGCCGTATTTTTTTTGGATTTACGGGGTGACGGTTCAGGCTCTTGAAAACTGGCGTTCCTTCTAAATTTGGATTCCAATTGCTCTTCAGTGATTTCGCCATGCTTAAGTTGCTCCGACCAGAAACTTAATACCCCGGGAGCAAGATCACCATTCGCATCTAAAAGCCTAAAGCCGGTTTGTTGAGCAATTTTTCTAACAATATGGCGCGTTTTGAATTCGATCTCAACTTTGTCTAAAGGCATATCCTGCTGCACCCAAAAATCAATGTCCGCCATGTTATAGGTATAGGCATAAGAATTTTCAGATTGTAGAGCATACTTTTCACCTAACTTATAAATTTGACCTTCTCTACTCTGATCTTGTTCAGATTGCAAGATTTGGGAAGATTCTATCCCTGGCTCAAACTGTGAAGTATAAGGAGGTATAATATAGTACTCCCAATTAAACCAGAGAAGAGAGCCAATACCTAACATCCCAACCCAATATGGCCACTGAGGGAGCCTTGAACGATTTCTCCTTACTCTATCCGCAATGATCAGCGTAAGAAAAAGAACTCCCATACCCACATCCAAGATTGGCACCATCAAATTGTGTAGATCAAACTTAATAAATGGAAGATGAGGGATACCGAAAACAGCAACCGCTGCTGTACCAATGAAAAGGATCGCAATCGTTCCCACGGTTTCCAGAAGGGTAAAACCAGATTTGGGCGTGTTTCTCGGATCAATCCATATTTTCCTTAAAATACCCTGTTTCACTGCTATGACTACGGCAGCCGTTAAACCCAGACCACCCAACACAAACGGCCAGAACTTTGCAAGAAAATTTAAGTTAGACTTAAGCTGAATGAACAAGAGAGAGATATATCCTCCCGTCTCTCCTTTTCTCAAAGGAATCATTTCAAAAATACCGAATGTTATTCCAAACAAGGCTAAAACAAAAATACTAGCCATGATCCAATTTTGCATACGAATTAAGAGAGAAATATTAATACTAGAATGATTTTTAATTAATTTCATCGTTAATAGATTAGAAAAGATTCCTGCAAGCGCTATCCCTGCGATTAACATCATCGGGATATGCAAATAATAATGTATGTTATGTAAGAGTTTAATATCTGTTTGCTTAATGTTTGCTGGTAGTGATGATGATATAAGAAATAATGCGGCATTTTTTAAAGCCAAAGGCACCGCGATCAATCCTATTAACCCCATCGGCAAGATAATAGGCCACCAAAACTTTTTTGACAATACAAACTCTTGAAATTTCTTATTGAAGAAGAAGGTTAGTGTTATCACTATAGCAACTATCATAAGATCAACCGGTAATACCATCATAAACTTATCTAATAATCCTAAACCACCTACACTATGAGCAGCCTGCAAAGCGCTAGAGGATGCTATAGGCAGAGGAGTAGCGGTTCCTAGAGCTAAAGCGGTAGGCGAGGCTAAAGGCGCGCCGCCGGTCATAACTGCAGCCACAGCTGAAGGAGGAGTGCTAAGAACAAGCCACAGAGATACCACAATGGCTGATAAAGTTACAGCGAGTTTAGAAAAATATTCTAAAAATTTATTTTCAAGAGAATTCCCTAATGCTTCCGCTTTTTGAGCAGTTAAGTTATGGAAAAGTTTAACTATTTCTCGATCCCCGGTTAAGCCCACCCATGCATCTCGCCGACCATCTCTAGCAAGTCCTAATCCCTTAAAAGCTGCCCTTAAAGTTGTAAACAAATGCTGCGCTCTTTTATGAATAACATCCGTTAATCCCCAAGAGCTAAAATCTTCTACTTTCTCCTTATTAAATTCTAAGGTCTCTAACTGAACTAATGCTTCTAAATCCACTTGAGCTATTTTATGATTAGAGAGAGAGTCTAAATTTTCTTCTAATGCTTTCATAAAAGCTTCATTTTCTAAACTTTCTCTAAAGCGAACAGAAAGCGCTGTTTGATGATTCCAAGCAGTTTCTATAAAACTAGAAATTTTATCTAAAAATTCAAAACGGAATTGATTTTTTTCATTTGCTCTTGCCGGATCCAAATTAAGAGCAATGCCAAAATTCAAAAGTTGAGGAAGAGAAATTCCTCTTACATCAAACACCTCTTTTAATTTGGATAAAAATGCGGAAACTCTTTTAAATTCCCTATCAATCTCATCTTGAGATATAAACAATTCACTTAAATCGCTAGAGTCCACATGCAAAGCAATCACAAGATTGTCTTCCTCTTCCTGAATTTCAGCAGCTTTTTTTCTGGCAAATTCAATTAAGTGAGCGACCATCAAAATTTTATCTGAATCCCACAGCATTGAAGATCCTAATGTGTCCAGCTCCAGCTCTTTAAAACCAGCGAGTAAAGCTTTTTCTATTAAGAGTTTTACCCGCCTTATCTCTTTCTCTTGGTTTCTCTGATACTCGTCAGCATTCACTTTCACATTCAACTTTAAGAAAATAGGCGCGTCATGTTTTTCTAATACTGCTGCGGAAAGAACCTCAGAGGCAAAAGCTTGTGGGTCAACCTCTATTCCTTCCACTCCGCCAAAATCAGAAAGTTGAAACACCATGGCTTCTACATTGCCTTTCGCGCTTGCTCTAAATGCGGCTCTAGCTGCTAAAAGTCCACTGATCCCTAAACCTATGGAAGGAACAGTTCTTCCAACTATTTCTCCATTAGCCATTTTTTTGTAATACGCTTTTAACGAAGAAGCCTCTACACCATAAATTCTGGCCAGCCATGGAATTGTGGATTGAATATAGGTTCGCAATTTACTGTCATCATTTAAAACAGCGTCATACGCAAAATCCTCAAAATAAGAACGCAATTCTTCTTTATCCTCTCCTTCAGGAATGGCTTTATAAACCACATCCACGGTTAGGCGATCCATAACCTGTTGTTCAGAACTAAAACGATTTTGATGCAGATAGGTATTGGTATCTGGGTCTAAAGCCCGCTCAGCTTTTCCATAACCTCCAAAAGAACCTTTATCAGGTCTGCCAAAACCTTCCCCTCCAGTTCCTTCAAACCCTGATCCGCCAGATCCACCAAAACCTGCTCCACCTCCAAAACCACCAACTGATCCCAACGCTGTTACCATCAAAGCCATCTTTGCGACCCTCAAGAGCTTTTCTAAAATTGGAGAGCTTGCAAAAACTATTGCAATCCAACTTAAGAAAGGAGATCCTGTCATGAACCTGCCTAACCAAGAAGAGCTTCTGGATCGAAAATTTAAAAAGTTTTCAAATTCATTTTTAATAATCTCTAAAGGTGTTCTATTGTTAAAATCCGCTTTCTTCAATAATTCAACAGTCCTTAAATAGAGTATTGAATCCACATAGCTCACCGTGTCTCTTGCATCTTTTTCTGGTTTAGTAGCTGCAACCAAGGCGCCTGCATAAGCTAAAGATCCAGGAACATAAACCATCGGTATCCTGTCACTATGTCTTTTATGATGTTCAAATATAAAACCATTGAGCCTTTTTGAAATTTTATTCTTATCTTCAAAATCATTTTTTGGACCTAGTATGCCTCTAACTCCAGCTAAACGTAAATTAGTAAAAGCAGCTTCATCTAATTCTTGAGTCATGTCAGAAGATAAGATTGCAAGATCAATCTTCTTAAACTTCATCTCTTGCCTAACTGCTAAGGGAACCTGCCCTAATAAATCAAAACTAAAATCTGCTTCTTTAAAAATATAAAAAACATCCGTATAACTTTGATCTAAAAAGTAGTGAGAGAATCTCTTTTTAAAAGTTTCCAGCTCAAAATCATCTTTGTACGAAACCACCACTTTAGCGCCATTTCTTAAAAGTTCTGGAATTAAAAGCGCTTTTGTTTCATCCAGACCCTGAATGCGAACTACCTTTCCTTCCCAGCTTAAACTTCTGCTGGAAAAAACTTGAGAAATAAGAGCTTCACTTGCGGACTTTAAGCCTTGAGCTGAATGTTGAGCTTGGTTAGATGAAAGAATAGAATCTTTAGCTCGAGAACTTATCACATTCATATCTTTTTTAAAGAGTCCTTCTCCGGGAAAAGTGAAAAATCCGCCGCCTAAACGACCATTAATATAATTCAATGCAACTGCATAATGTTCTAGAATCTCTTTTCTTCTTCTCTTCCCATCTTTTGAATTTTTTGTTGCCAAACTGTCCTGTTTAACTCCAATGACTCCTTGAGCTCCAAAAATATTTAAACCTGCTGAAGCGCTAAATGCAGTAGTTTCGCTCGCGCCCTTTAATGCCTGGATAAATCCCTCTTTTTCTGGCTCTCTAAATTCACTAAAAGAGGTAGAACCAACCCCGCCCCATTTGCCATGAAGCTGACTATTTTCTGTTTCAAACTCTCTTAAACCCTGAAATGCGATGTAGGCAACATAATCCAAAAGAGGATTTTCAATTTTAAATACCACATAATGTTTATTCCAAAAAGATTGAATCTCTGGGCTTAAAGCAACAATATCTTTTTCTTGCAAAACACTGATTTTAATTCCAAGATGAGGAGCTTGTCCGGGGACAAATAATTCCCCTTCAATCCTTTCTGGAGCAAGCCGATTCAAATGAGGTTTAAGCTCATCCAATCTTATTGGCTGTTCAGCTTCTATTGCAGTTGAATCTGCTGTAACTGTTCCTAATCCTGAATTTCTGTACCAAGGCAGAAGTTCTGGATGCGTTCTTACATAATCCCCAAGCCATTTTAAAAATTCATCTTGACTTCTTTGAGGCGGCTTTTCTTGATCTCTTTCTGGATGTTCCCTTGAGTATTGCGCAACAAATTGAGCCAGACCTTCAGGAAGATTCCCTGTTTCTAATGGATCAAGCGCTTCAGAAAGGCCTAATGCTCTATCCACTGCGCGAGCAAGCTCTTCTTGTAATTTATTTTGTTGAACTAGATTTTTGGCTATTGAAAGGAATAGGGCGGAGATTCTTTGATTTCTGCGGATGGCTTGTTCTTCTAAAATTTTATTTATAAAACCTTCAACTGTTTTACTTAAAAAACGATTTCTGGAAGACAAAGAATCAGCCAAAATTTTCTTGATCATGGCTCCTAACTCTGCGTCTGACCAGACCGCATCAGGCAAGCGAGCTATTTTATTTAATAATTTTTCAATTTCTCTAAGCTCTGTTTCTTCTATGATAAACAGCGCTTCGGATAACGCGCTTAAAGATTCTTGTCGTTCTAAATCTCTTTTTTCCAGAATCTCATCTAAAAGAGTAATTGGTTTTACTTTCTTTGCCTTTTGTTTCTTTACAGACCCTCCGCCTACACTTCCAACGCCTGCTGCGCCGCTCCCTGCGCTGATCGCTCCAAGACCTATAAACATGAACGCCATCTTCCATGTCTGTGGAGAGAATAGGGGCTTTAAGAATTGGCCTACAAACATTGATGTTCCTATAATAGCTGCGATACTGCCAAAACATTGGTTCCAGTCATTGGCTTCCAGACGAGCTAAATAAGCCTGTTGCTCTTGTTCCTCTGTTGGTTTTAAATCCGCATGTAGGATTGGATCATAAAAGTTTGGTAGAATCCTATCGAGTATTCCTCTCATTGCTTGAATGTGCCAATGATGAAGACTATAAAGGTCGGCATGATTATTTACATAGACATTACTATTCAATAAACTACTGATGTGAAGAAGATATTCGGGTATTTGGCTGGCTAATGCTTTAAGCCTTGAAGGAACAGACTTCATTATTTCTTCCATCCGATCCAAATCCACATTTTCATCGGTCATGGCCATTAAATCAGCAACGATAGAATTTCTCACATCCACTCCCAATATTTCATCAATCCTTGCGCCAATCTGCCGTTTAGCAATTTGACGATTCCTATCTTCATCTGATCTGCGAGTCATTTCCACCATAGAATCTTCCCAAGTTAAATCAGGGCCAGCCGCCGATAAAGATTCCCTTTCCGGATCTTCGTATAGGGTTAATCCATCCACCATTGGCGGTGGCAATAACATCACACCAATAATGTTAGAAATCTCTTTTAATCTCATCTTAAAAGTAAGAGGTCCTTCAGAATTTCCATTATCCTCTTCACTCCCATCACCTCCACTTTTCACTCTACCACCTCTCCTGTCAGCAGGCACTCCTGCCCCGCCGCCCATGCCGCCATCTGCTCCACCGCCCACAGCAAGCATGCCAAATAGCGGGAGTCGAATCGCTCTTCCAAGATTCGTGTTTGCTCCCACTAAGTTTCCTAACTTCTGAACAACTCCCTCACGGAATTTTTTGTTGAGAGTCAATACCAGCGCTAGTCCTACTGCGCCGGCGATCGCGGCAAGAGGCAGGGAATAAATTTGAATGAAATTCCAAGAAGAACCCAAAAATAGTGAATGAGTTTGAATGAAATTCCACGCTGGACTCCAGAGATCTGGATGAGCTTGTAAGTAATACGCGAGCACAGGAGCAAAAACTACAGCAGCAAAGAAAATTGACAAAGCCGGAACCAATTCTGGAAGAGCAAATCCACCCTTTAGATCAGATTTTCCTCTAGAACTTTTCCCTTTTGTATCAGTCTGTGACTTTGTTTTAAGCAGGGCGCTGATCCTAGAAACCAAATCATCCAAACTTACACCTTCAGGTAATCTCCCTTTAACACCCTCTATGTGCAATGTGCCTACAACATCTTGAAGATAGCTTCTTCCTAACTTCCTTAACCTTTGTTCAGCAGATGATATTTCATCTTGACCTTGATGCGCAGGATCTTTCCCGAAAATGATCCTAATATCTGCCAACGCCAGATCAAACTTTGGGCTCGGTTTTCTAACCGCCCCTCGTTCAAACTTATCAAGTATTTCCATACGGAACCAACTGTTCACCTGAGCCTGCGCAAGCGATTCTCTAAAACCCTCTTCCTTTATAAAGCGATGTCTCCATTCAGAAGCTGCAATTGCAAGATTGGCCGCAATAAAATGTTTTTCCTGTTGACCCAATTTAACTAGCCAACGCTGAATTGTGGGATCACTGATTAATCCTTTCTTTATTGCAAGTTCAGCCGTATAATTAATATTAGTGCTTTCTGTATTCTCCGGATCAAGATAGCGATCAAACAATTTTTCTATTACACCGCCATTCACCCAGCTCATTTCGTTTTCTAAAGCAGTGTGAACAACATTTGATATATCCAGCAATGGCACAGGAGTATCATGTCCACTGGTTGGAGAACGATGGATACCCTTAAAGAATTCTTCAAACAGCTCCCGCCAATCTTCATCGCTAAGCCCAGCCTTTTTATTCTTAACAGCTGCTTTCATCAAAGCAAGAGCTTCATAATAACCTTTGTCCAAAAATTGAGGGCTTATCCGAAGGTTACTTAGGATTTCTTTTTTAAGATCCTGTCCGCTCAAGCTCTCAATTTTTACCCTATACTTAATCTCATATGGGTTCTCAGCAGAAATCTCTCCTTTTACAACTCTTTCTGAATAAAACGCTTTTCCCCCTGACTTTGATAAATCCGCAAGCCAAGATTCTATTTCCTCCTCGCTAATTCCCGGAACCTCCTTACCTTTAATAAAATGAACAATCAAGCTGCGCGCGCTCCAAAGATTGCCACTACTTCTAGCTTTATTGATAACTCCTCTTATATCATCAGCATTAAATTTTGGATTGCCTAATTTTATTTCAGATATTGCAATGAGACCCGCATCTTCAAATTTTTCAGCTGAAAGCAAACGCATGTAAAAATCAAAAATCTCATTGCTTGTAATTCCTGGAACACCGACGCTTCTGGCATCTCTTGCTATCCCTGCGGTAATTTTAAGAAAGGAATGATAAGAATCGTCTTCCGACAATTTCCTTAACCCATGGCTGATCCCTTGATGAACTACAGAGTAGTAATAAAGCAAACGAACAAAAAGATCTCGATCATCTTCGCTCCACTTTCTAATTCTATCCCCTATTTCTTCTGGATGTTCGGCAACCACTGCCGCCCTGTTCTCCTCTAAATCCGCTTGAGATTTAGTCTCACCTTTATCTAATTTTTGATAAAGAATATTAAGCAGAGCAGGAACGCCTTCGGGTTTCATTAAGTCATCAATATTAGGACGTTGGAACAAATCCTCCATAGTTTTTTTCAGCAAGGGATCAATTCCCTCTACTGTCATCCATTGACTCTGTTGTTGATAAGCCTCTACGGTAAGAAGTTCTGAAAAATAATTTTCATTCCTCTTTTCCAGCCATCCAATCCAAACAGCGATCACTCCTATATCTGTAACAACCCCTTGTTGTAAAGCTGGAATCAAAACTCGTTCAATAAGATTTTGAGAAATATAACTGTTGGCAATGCTAGTTTCCATAAACCTTTCCACTATTTTTGTATTCACCCATTTCATTTCCTGTTCCGGACTTTCTTTGTCATCCCATTTTATTTTCCGCATGCCAACAAAGAGAATTTCTTCCATATAGTTCAAAACATAATAATAACCGTCTTTTGTGGAGTTGAGTTCACCTAGATATTCATAATATTTTTCAAATAATCTCTGATAATCTTCATCGCTGATTTCCTTTTTCATATCCATTGCAAGCGCCATTAAATTGGTTGCTATGTTTAACCGCTCAAGCGATCTTTTTCCATCTTCTGTTCTGCCATCCAACAGTTCTACTATACGCTGAACCAATGCTTGCGCATCAAGCGCTAAAACTATTTCCTTATCTTCATCCGAAAAATCCAAACGATCTTTCTCTTTACCAGCCTCACTTTTCCATGAGACCATCTCCTCATCGCTAATTCCTATAATTAAACCCGTAGTTCTAAACTGATCAATCACAGCAAGGAGTGTATGTAAATCCTTTTCCGGAGCATATTTACCGTGTTGTTTAATCAAGCCATTCACAGCTTCCTTCACATCTTCAATACTAAATCCTGCTAATCCTCCAGACACAGCATAAAGAGAGCCCATCCCCAACTCAAAATAATCATGTCCTCTTTTAACCTCATCGTAAAGTTTTCTAACCGCTTGATCTTCTATTCCCGGAACTTTAGCTAATCTGGCTTTAAGAGCAACCTCCGCTACTTGCGGAACCCGTCTCCAATAATCCCCAGGATTTTTAAATTGTGAAGAATGTTTGTCACCCAGGTCAATCGCGCGTTGAATCCTATAAATGTAACGCAAAAGATGAACAAAACGCATCTGATCTTTCGGACTCCAGTTTTTAATTTCAGATATTTTGAGTTCTCTTCCTTCTCCGGAAGGATCCGTTGCGAACCCGCCCGCGCCCACACCCATAACGCCCATGCTTCCAAAAACAATGAGTTGAGAGCCGCGAACCAGCGCTCTTCTAAGGAAAGGAGGAAACAAAACATCCAGTACTTTCTTTAACACATAAGCAGTCCCACGCCACAATGGCCGAATGATTTTTGGCGCCTGTGTTTGCTGGAAGCCGCCCAGGTATCCTGTATTAATTCCTGTTTCATGCATAAATAAAATACCATGAGGCGCAGGAATTTTTTTAAAGTCGCCCTTTGTAGAAATATGCCCATCCACTGAAAGCCCTTGTTGGATCAGTTGGGCAATAACCACATCCGGCAACCCAATCCCTAGCGTATTAGTTCTAGGTGTCTCGTAGAGTCCTAGTATTGGATCATTGGTTCGAACATGAAAATGTTGGATGAGCTTATTGGAACCATCATAGATATAAACGCTAAAGATGCCGGAAGCATACTCCAATTTAAAATCAGTGGCAGCGTATGTGGTGTAACCATCCTCAGCTAAATTCCTTTTCTTTCCAAATCTTTTTCCTTCAATGCTCCATGCGCCGGTTTCATGATTATAAAGAATCTCTAATTGGTCCCACTCAAATATTTTATGCGCTTCGTCGCCTACAATTCCAGTCTCAAGGAAAATCCCCGGGTTATAACTCTTCCATACTTTACCTTTCTTAATAAGATAACTTGGAATTCCCTCTCTTACAGGAACATGTTCTGAACTATTAGAACTCCACTCAGAGTTTTTGTTACTTGCATAAAGTTTTACGAATCTTTCTAATGCCCCTCTCATGCCTCTTGTCCTAAACTGAGGCTGCATTTGAGGCACAAAACCGCCTCCCCCGCCAACAGCAAGCGCGCCCAATAGAGGGACCCGAATCACATTGCCAAGAAAAGTGCCTGCTCTAAACAACTGTGATAACTTCCCGACAACCCCTTCACGGAAATTTTTGTTGAAGGCCAATACCAGCGCTATTCCCACTGCGATGGTAATCGCTGCAATAAGCAACGAATAAATTTGAATGAAATTCCACGCTGGACTCCAGAGAGCTGGATGAGCTTGTAAGTAATACGCGAGCGCAGGAGAAAAAACTACAGCAACAGAGAAAACTGCTAAAGCCGGAACCAATTCTGGGAGAGTAAATCCGGATTTAGGGATAAATTTTGCACTCCCTCCGCCTTGCTTACTTAATCTTGTCTGCTGAGGATCTACATCATTTAAATCCGACAAAGAACCATCCGTACCATGAACTTCATATACGGTTTCAATCTGAGAAAAATTCCAGAAAGTTCTTTGGCCGTTGGCGCCTTCAACCCCAACCGTTTTATTCTCCAAATTAAAACTGAGCACATTTACGGTTTTGGCAACAGTCGTAAATGCATTTGCTCCCTGACCATACGGGAATGAAACGTTTAGTAAGATAGTAGCCGGCCAGTTCTTCCCCTCCACCTTTTTAAAGATTTCTATAAGTTTCCACTCATGCTTTGTAAGCACAGAAACAGAAACAATATTGCGGAAGGGGATGACCTCCTCATTAAAAAGTTGAAGTGTTCTTGAGAATTCATCAACTGAATGAATTAACCCTGCATATAAGCGCCGCTTCGAATTAGAAATATTATGATTTACAGTAACCACTACCGCCTTCCCAAGATCTCTATTTTCGTTAAGCGCTCCCAAAAATTCAATCTGCTTTTGAGTAGAAAAACGATTTAAGCTCTGTTCGAATAATTGTGATAACAGCTTGACCTCAAAAGAAAGTTGAGCCAAAGCGAATTTTATCGCATGCCGAACCCTTTCTACCACATCTGCTATTTCTCCCTCGCTTAACGGCAATAAATCCGCATTCTTTAAAGCAGATAAAAGCGCGCGTACTACATTAGAAGGATAATCAGACATCTTCACACCCAAGAGCTCTTCTAACTCCTTAGCATTGACTCTATCGTCACCTTGAGATTCAGTGAAATTAGAATTCGCTGTATGCAAAGAGCGTGATAACGAAGAAGTAATCAATTTTTCAAGAGATTCACTCCTCTGTATCAACTGGCTTAAAACCGAACTTAATGTTTGTTGAAGCTGTTGAAAAATAAGGATTCTTCCAAATTCACTTGCGGACTCGAAATCGTGTTCCCCTAAAACCGTAAGAACTCCTTCCTCTATTTCCCGCGGACCTCTTAAATCCATCCCCAGCAATTCCTTTATCTTTCTATAGAGGATAGATAGAGCGCCCCCTGTTACAGTTCCTAATGCAAAGAATGATCCCGCCTCACGCCATCCCACGAGCGGCACAGCATTGCCTACAAAATCCACCGCCTTTCCCGCAGCAAAGGCTGGATCCACAATCCCAAATCCAACAAACATAATTGCGGTAAGCGCCGCTAACATTAGAACCACGATGGTTGTAAGAGCGGTAACACCACCTCGCTCTTTTTTCTTCCAGCCTAAATAAAATAAGAGCGCAGGAACGCCAATAGCAAGAGCTATTCCCCAATATTTTGTGAAAAGATAAACTATAGAATCGAGCGTGATCCCCATACTAGGAACGTTGCTAGCCAAAACATAAAGGGCAGCCACTCCCATCGCGCCAGCCAGCGCCATAATAATAATAGGTGTTTTCCCGATCCCTCTTTCATTGGTTCGTCCGGAATTAGAAACGCTGGAACTTTGGGAGGGTTCTCCTTTAACAGCTCCCCCAGCGGCTTCTGCTTTTTCTAACTCTAAAATCTCAAAATCGCGCGGAACAGAGCTAAAATTTAAAACCTTTTTTAAAGCCAAGCCAAAAGCTGTTGAAGCGCTTAAAGGCACAAAGTAAGAATTTTCAGTAATCTGCACAAGATTTTTTCCAACCGATATGCCAAAAGGAACACCAGGCACATTCCAATGTGATAGATCCCCACTCTGGAAAGTTGTCAACTCAATATTCCGTACAAGTTCCCAGTCGCCAAAATCTTTATTTTTACGGTAGATAGAAACAGTTCCATTCTTAGATAAATCGGGTAAAACTCTAGTAATCTTTGCAGTGCGGTCTTGAGAAATATATTCAAAAGATTCAGCATGAGTAAACTCTCTTACAGGAATATACCCTTTACCAATGACATTGAGGGGAAGCGACGATCCTCTTTTAATCTTTTTCCATTGGAATTTATGATCATTATCGGACAATATGGGCCACATCCGCTTTGCTATCGCGGTTTGTTTAGAAAAGGAACCCTCTCTTAAAAGTGATTGAGTTAATCTGTTTAAAGTCGTGAGAACTACCCCAACACTCGGACTATTTTCCTCCAGCTTAGAGATCGCTTGACCTAAAGCGCTGTTTAACAATCTCGCTTCATTTACGTTATAGCCATGAAAATAATATTCAGAGAGATAGACCACTAGTTCCATGCGCTCTTTCATCGCTTTTAAAAGCTTGAGCATGGACCCTCCAAACTCAGACTCTAAGTTATTAAAATTAATGCGGATATAATCCGCAAAGCTTGAAACTTGGCTTAGCTTAATGCCGATTATTTTTTCTATAGCAGCATCGTTCCGCTCCCACGCCACAGCTTTGCTTTGAGAACCAGCAGCTTTGCCCGCGCCGCCACTTGAAACAGTGCCCGAACCCATTCCACCCACACCGCCACCCACACCACTGCTCATGCCAAGCGCACCCAATAATGGAACTCGAACCGCATTGCCAAGAGGGGTGCCTGCTCTAAACAACTGTGATAACTTCCCGACAACCCCCTCACGAAAATTTTTGTTGAAAGCAGAAAGTAGAACAAGAACGGCGCCTCCGATAACAAGCGCGATCGGTAAGCTATGAGAGAGAAGTTGAACAACAGAATCTAAAGTTATGCCTGATGTTTGGATTTTGTGTGCCAAAACAGGAA
>C687J35504_10000217_pt1 | contig 42506 bp, 46 predicted proteins | sample RifCSPhighO2_02_FD_35504 | JGI IMG/M metagenome (IMG submission 35504) | reverse complement strand
GCATAAGCTCTAAAAGTGCTAAAACAATAAAGGCTGAAATATATGGCAGACTAATCTGCCATAACTTGTTAGGTATTGTTCTAGAGACTCAGGACAGAGCCGTGTTTTCCATAAAGTTTATAAAGTTCTTAATTAGTTCTTTAGATATGACTCTAACTTTAGGCTGGATTATTATAATTGTTTTTGTATTAATTATATTTTGGCTTATTTTAGCTTACAATTCATTTGTTAGACTAAGGAATAGAGCAGACAATGCTTGGAGCCAAATTGATGTTCAGCTTAAAAGAAGATTTGACTTAATTCCTAATTTAATAGAAACTGTTAAAGGTTATATGAAACATGAGAAAGGGACTTTAAAAGAAATCACAGAAGCAAGAACTTCTTTTATGAATGCAAAAGGACCTAAAGATATGGCTAAAGCTGAGGGAATGCTGGAAGGCGCTTTAAAGACTATATTTGCTGTTGCTGAGAGCTATCCTAAATTAAGAGCAAGTGAAAATTTCATGCAATTGCAAGAAGAGCTTAGCGGCACTGAAAGCAAGATTGCATATGCAAGACAATTTTACAATGACAGCGTGCAAGAATGGAATATAAAACTGCAGAGTTTTCCTAGTAATTTGATAGCTAAGTTATTTAATTTTACACAAAGAGAGTTCTTCAAAACTGAGAGTGAAGAAGAAAGAAAAGCTGTAAAAGTTAAATTCTAGTCAATGAATAAAAAATTTTTAGTTAATTTAAGGCCAGGTATTGCTGGTTACATTGTTGATGGCAGAATAGCTGACAAGGAAGTCATAGCTACTATTGTAGATTTTATAATTAAAGGTTATATAGATTTTTCACCCAAAAAAACTAACTGGGAAAAACTAAGAGTTAAAGAGTTAATATCATTATCTAAAGCAAGACCAAGCTTAAAATTTGAAAATGAATTTCTCAATGTTTTATTTTCAGGTAAGAAAAAAATTACTATTGAAGACTTCAAAATTACATTAAAAGACAAAAAACTTCATAAAGTTCTTGAGGAAGAAGTTAAATACAGCGATGTCGGCATTGAAATAATTGATGAAGAATTAACAGGTTATTATTACAATAATGAAAATAAATTAAGAAAACTTAAATTCCCTTATTACGTAGACAAGTATGGTAATCCGGGATTTGCAATATTCAAGAGTAAAAAGTATAAGTATGAAAGGCTGGTTAAAACCTTAGAAGAGTGGTTTATATATAAAAGTGTTTTTAATAAGTTTTTAATTAGGACTGCACCTAAATTGTTTTTGTCTCTATGTGGGCTTATAATATCTGGAATTATTGCTAAGAAAAGTTTATTTTTTATGTCTGGATTTGTTGGACTTCTTGGAATAATCGTATTTCTTTTTTATTTTCAAATTTCTCTGCTTGGAATTATTGCTTTTTTATACTTTAATAAAAAAACTACAAAGATCTTTGAACAGAAAATAAAATATCAAGACGAAATTACAAAAATACTAAGAAAAAAATACCATGAGCTATTTGACTATGTGAAAAAACATCCTCTTAAGGAAGGAAGATTATTTAATGAATTTCTGCCTTATACTGTTGCTTTTGGATTTGATACCCACTGGCAAAGAGCATTTTCGTTAGACGATGATAAAGAAGAATTTATTTATAGAGGTTAAATTATTTTAATGCGTTCAATGTGACATTTCTATTATTGGTTTATATTGGCTTTTGTAACATTTGTTTTGGTATAAATTTTATATTTATTGTATTTTTTCTGGAAATTTGGTTTCTTATTTTATCTGTACTTTTTATTATATAATTTGTATATTTAAAATATATTAAGTTTAAATTTTATGCAGCAACTAAGTTCTCTAGACAAGTATATTTTTCAATTATTTTTTCTGGTATTCCTGTAGAAACACGTAGGTATTCTCTTAGCTTTAATGCTGCAGCAACCATAGATAATTCCCTTTCTCTAGAAGTTATATAACCTTGCTGTTCCCATTGATAAAAATTAATGTACATTGTACCTCTAAAGTGACCTGCCTTCATTCCTTGTTTTTCTAATTCTTCAATTAATTCTGGTTCAGTTTTCCATTCTCTGTAACTTAAAGTATTATACAAGTCACATAATGTTGCTTTTCTTTTCATTTTAATAATTACATGAAAAAGATTAAAATATCTTTCGTTTTTAAATATACAAATAATAAAAATTTATTAAATTTTCTATAAAACATGGAATTTTTATTTTCCATGTAATTCTTCTTCTAAATGTATTTAGTAAATATAGAATTCCCAAAGCAATCTTTCTTCATCATCTGGAACTTCTTCCAGCAGTGCTTTATTGTATCTTCCAACTAGTATATATTTTTGAACGTCTCCAAATTTAATATATGTACAAACTATAGCATTATTCTCAATTTTTTCTACTTTAACTTTTGTCTTAAAGCACATGTTAAGTTGCCTTGCAGCATAAATGCGCCTTTGATAATATCTTGAGAACAAGGTCATACATACTAAATTTTTTATTTTCTCGTAGTCTTTTTTATCGTCATCAACTACAAGTATTTCTTCTAAGTCTTTTTCTACAATTTCTTGAGGAAGAATCATTTTTTATTGTTTTATTTACAATATAAAAAGTTATTTATAGAAGTTTCTAATTACTTATAATATGGAAAGGGTCAGTTTTTATGATCATATAGCAGCAAACAAAAGAAACTCTGTTTTTTTAGTATTAATTGTAATAATTTTTATGGTTTTTTTAGGCTATTTAATTGGTTTAATTTTAGGAAGCGTTTTAGCTGGAGTTATGATTGCTGTTAGTGTTTCTATATTTTTAACATTGATAGGTGTGTTTAGCGGAGATGACATTGTACTAAGCGCAAGTCATGCAGAACCTGCAGACAAAAAACAATATGCTAACCTGGTTAATACTGTTGAAGGTTTAAGCATTGCTGCAGGCATTCCTATGCCAAAAGTATACGTAATAAAAGACCCAACAATAAATGCAATGGCAATAGGAAGAAATCCAAAAAAAGCATCTATTGCAGTCACAACTGGCGCTTTGGAAAAATTAAACAGAAGTGAACTAGAAGGAGTTATTGGGCATGAAATGAGCCATATAAAAAATTACGATGTAAGGTTTATGATGCTAACTACAATTTTAGTTGGGATTGTTATTCTTTTAAGTGATTTTTTTATTAGGGCTTTCTTTTATTCAGGCGGTGACAATGATAGAAAAGTTCCTGCTGTTTTTTTGGTATTTGCTTTGGTTTTGGCTATTCTAGCTCCAATAGGCGGGACTTTAATCAAATTAGCAGTTTCTAGAAAAAGAGAATTTTTGGCTGACGCAAACGGCGCTTTATTGACAAGACACCCACAGGGATTAGCAAATGCTCTGAAGAAAATTAAAGAAGATGGAACTAATCCAAGTTCTACAGCCAACAAGGCAATTGCCCATTTGTATTTTAGTAATCCTTTTAAGAATGGAAATTTATTCTCTACTCATCCTGATATTGATGGACGCATAAGTAGGTTAGAATCCATGTAACATTTATTTTTTTTCTCTAAATATAATTTTTGTCCTAACATGTAATAAATCTTTCATGTATTAGTATAAAGAGTCAAAGTTTTTAGACGCTCTAAATAATATTATTATTTCCATCATATAAATAGGAATTAGTAAAATAACACCAACAAAAGATAACACTACTGTTATCATAGATATTCCTGTTATAATATTTAATACTCCTGCAGCTTTGGCTATTTTTCCCAACTGAAACTGGAGTTTTATTAAAGCACGGCCAAAAACTATGCTTACAATTCCCAATGCAACTAATACTAATGCCTGATACATAATTCCTTGAAGTTTTGGAAAGAATGGTGTTAATATTTGAAATAAGTTTAATGTTACAGAACCCATAATTAAAAGATAAGAAGCTGTTGTTAATTTTTTATTTTTTATTTTTTTTCCCAACAAAACAAACCCATATATAAATAATACATAAAAAATAATTGATATTAAATATATTGCTATGTATAGGTTTAAAGACATTAATTGTACTTCTTTTAATGTTTCAAGTATATCTATTATTCCAAGAGGAATTCCAATTAACAAACTAATTATACCAAAATTAGCTGCATAGTGTAAATACCTTTGCATAATTATATGTTAAATAATATATATTTAAAGCTATTCAAAGTTTATTTTTTAATTCCTCAAGTGCTTGTAATGCATAAAATTTTATACTTTCTTTAATATCATACAATTCTAATTCTTCTTTTGTAAACCATTTACACTCTTCTGATAATTCTTTATCAGATAAACTTAATTTATCAGTATCAGAAGCTGCAAAGTAAACCAGAGTAATATGTTCGTGGTCTTTGTTTATTCTATGCCTGTTAAGAAATTTTGGAGGAATTAATTCATAGTATTCATTTTTGTCTTTAAATGATTTTGATACTCCTGATAATTTAACGTTCAAACCAACTTCTTCTTTTACTTCTCTTATTGCTGCCTGATTTGGATCTTCATCAAGTTCTATATGCCCACCTACAGAAAGCCACATTTTGTATTTATCATGCTTCCTTAAAAGAACCTTGTTGTTATAAACAATGAACACTTCAACTGTAAAGTCAATTTTATCGTGTATGTGCGGCATATTCAAGCTTAATTATCCTTAATTATTAAATTTTCTATAAGATAATACTTTAATAAATTTGAATATAAACTTTGTATAACGAAAGAACCACAAATATAATTTTAGATTATTTCAATAATATAAAGTAAAGCATCATTCTTATTTCTTGGACTTTTAAATTTATATAAATACTTATTTAGTCCTTTTCTAACACCTAACGATTTTGCATGAACCTTTTTAGCTTTTGTTAACTTTTTAGGATCATAAATAAACAAAAGATAATTTATATATTGTAAAATATATTTTTCTTTATAGGTGTGGACGGCATGGCAGGAGACGCGCACAGGATTTATATATTAATTCTACTTATATTATTTTAGACCTCATTGAAATAAAAACCTATAAAGGAACGAGGTTTTATTGTAAGTTCCTATAATTTGATTTCTTTGAGGATTGAAATAAGAAGCGAAAGCAAGGAGCGTGAAACAAATGGGAAACAGACCTATAAAAAAATTTAGAGCAGGACAGCTAGAAGCTGCAATATGGTTTAATGAAAGAAAATTAAAGGATGATAGTATTGTAGGCTTTAAGACAGTAAGCTTGCAGAAAAGCTGGAAAGATGATGAAGGAATTTGGCGTGAAGCTGTCATACAATTGAGAAAGCATGACATTCCTAAGGTTTTAGTATTAATGCAAAAGACAATGGAAGAATTACTTTTGTCACAGGAAGAAAAGGAGAAAGAGGAGGAGGATGAAGATGAGCAATAGAAAAACTGAAATATTAGAGCAGGTACAGGAAGTTATGCCAGAAGAAAAGATTGTGAAAAAAACTAAAATTGAAAACGTCGAAGACCTGCCTGGCGTTGGTCCTGCGACAGCTGAAAAACTAAAAGAATCTGGCTATGACAGTTTACTTTCTTTAGCAGTAGCATCACCTGGAGAACTAGTTGAAGCTGGAGGCTTAACAGAGTCCACAGCAAGAAAGGTGATTAAAGCTGCAAGAGACGCTATGAATATGGGTTTTGAATCTGGAGACGAACTACTTGAGAGAAGAAAAAACATTTTGAAAATAACTACTGGGTCAAAAACATTTGATGGTTTACTGGGTGGAGGTTTCGAAGCTGGCAGCATTACAGAATGCTTTGGAGAATTTGGTTCAAGCAAGACACAAATAGGACATCAATTAGCAGTAAATACGCAGTTACCAAAAGAAAAAGGAGGAGCAGAAGGAGTTTGTATTTACATTGATACTGAAGGCGCATTCAGACCAGAGAGAATAAAACAAATGGCAGAAGCATTAGGTCTTGATCCAATACCAATTTTAAAGAACATTAAAGTTGCTAGAGCATTTAATAGTGACCATCAGATGCTTCTTGCAGAAAAAGTTGAAGACTTAATAAAAAATGAAGGCTTAAATGTAAAATTATTGGTTGTTGATTCTTTAATGTCACATTTTCGTGCTGATTTCTCTGGCCGTGGTCAATTAGCAGACAGACAACAAAAATTAAATAAGCATATGCATGCACTACAAAAATTAGCTACTGCTTATAACCTTGTTGTGTATGTAACGAACCAAGTTATGGCTAAACCAGATACTTTTTTTGGAGATCCAACAGCAGCAATTGGTGGGCACATAGTAGGGCACAACAGCTCCACAAGAATTTATTTAAGAAAAGGAAAAAAAGGAACTAGAGTTGCCAAGCTAATTGACAGTCCGCACTTACCAGACGGTGAGGCAATATTTAATGTGGAAGAATCTGGATTGAAGGATGTATAAAATCCTTTTTTTTATTTTTTTATTAAACAAAATTTCCAAAATAACCTTTTATTGTAAGCTCTATAATTATAAAAAATACATACAATGAAATCATAGTTAATCCTTCTTTAAAATCAATTTCATTTCCAGATTCAATAAATGTAATAAATAACAGGCACGCTATTATCATAAACAAAGAACTTGTCATGAAGAACAGAAAATTTGCAGTTATGGGTTGTATTAATGCAACAATCCCAATTACAAATGTTGAATTAACAACAACACTACCTATAGAATTACCCAATGCAAAATCCGGATGGCCTTTTCTTGCAGAAATAATTCCAAATACAAGTTCTGGTAATGTTGTAGCCAATGCAATTAAAAATATTCCTACTAAAATTAGTGGAAGTTTTAAATCTGTTGCTAGAACTAAGCCAGATTTAACAATTTGATTTGCACTAAAAAATAAAGCTACCAAACTAATAATAAAAATCATACTATATATTATTATTTCTAACCTGCCAACTTTGTTCTCAAGTTTTGCATGAAAATATTTTCTTTCTTTTATTAAATTCCAGCTATATAATAAGAATACTGATATCAAAATTACACCGTCCAATCTTGATATACCTTTTCCTAAGATCATTAATATTATTGGCAGAATCGCAATTAAGAACATGAAGAAACTGTCTTTTCTTATTGATTTTCTATTTACCTTAATTCCTTTTGCAACAATAACTGCAAATCCAAGAACAAGTGTAAGGTCTGATATATTTGCCCCGATTACATTACCTAAAGATAATGCTGGATTTTTATTTATTGCTGAAGTTATACCTACAAATAATTCTGGAAGCGATGTAGATAAGGCCATAATTATAAAAGCTGCTGTAAATTCACTTAGTTTTAAAAAAGCTGCAATTCTGATTAATGATTTAGTCAATGCAAAAGCACTTACAGCCAGAACTGTGCTTGCAATTATAAAAAACAATAAATTTGTCAGCAAAGCCATATATTTCTAGATTGTATTTTTAATAAAAATGTTTGTTTTTTAAAAAAGTTTTAAATATTTTTGCTTATTACTTATGGTATGCCAATAAGAACCAGAAGACTTATAGAAGAACCTTGCTATATAAGCGCTAATTATGGTTTTAATATTACAGGAGAAGCATATAAAGCTAGAGTTATTGTTAGCAACCATATACACACTAATTATATTGAAGGCCAAGGAAAAATACCTGGCGCTGGAAAACTTAAAGTGATAACATTAAGAATGGACTATACAAAACTTGGTTGGGCTCCATTTTATTCATGGGACAAAAGAAGTTTAAAAGTTAATGGCGCAGACTTGCTTATACACTTTGGCTCAAGAGATCTGTTATGGAAAGAAACATATGATGTAAAGTCAAGACTGGTAATAAAACTATATCCTAAAAAAGTTAGTGATAGAAGAGTTATGAGAAATCCATTAGTTCGTGCTATAAGATATTATCTTGTTAATTTATAATTTTTCTTTATTTAATCCAAATAAAAACCCAGTGTATCTTATTATGAAGTGCCCTATTAACCAAACAAAAGTTATCCATATTAAAATTTCCAAAGATTTTAAGTAAAATGGGAATACAAAAACCGCAATTCCAATTACTGCATTAATCTGGTCTAATATCAAAAGGCTTTTTCCTGGAGAAATTTTTAATCTTCTTTTAATGAAACTACCAATCAAATCCCCAAATAAAACACCAAATCCAAATAAAAACCCAAAAATAATTGGATTAATTTTGTTATATTCTAATAAACTTATATTTTGAAAAAAATCAAACCTGTATAAATATGCTTGAAAAATTACAATTAAAATACTTGATAAAATTCCAAATAAAAATCCTCTAAATGTTTTGTGGCTTCCAAATATTCTATTTCCAAATAATTTCTTATTAAAATCTACTGGATAAGCCAGAAATTTAAAATATTTTTTTACTAGAACAGGAGTCATATTTGCTAATGCTGCTGGAAGAAGTAAGTAAATTATGTTTATAATAAATGAGTTCATTTTGTCTCTTTACGTATCAGCATATCTAATAACCTAAATGCTTTCTCATTATCCCACTTCTCAAACTTGTCAAATTTATATCTTTTTAGATTCATTATGAACTCAACCACGTGGGTTTCATCCAGATCATCATAAAACTCCCCTATTTTATTTTCTTTAACATACATGGCATTCATTATCTGCTCAAAATGCTTTTTTATTGGAACAACCAAAATTGGCTTCTTTAGGTAAATAGCTTCACTAATTAATGTAAACCCACCGTTTGTAATAACTGCCTTGCAATTTGACAAGTCATTGATGTATTCTTTATCATCACTGAATTTCTTGAATATTAAATTTCCAACTTTATGGTTTTTATCAAAACCATAAACAATAAACTTATAATTAATTCTTTTTAATATTTCAATTAATTTTTCATGACTTTTAGTTGACTGATATACAAATATATAATCTAAGTTTTTAGACTTTGCATTTAATATCTCATTTCTTAATACTGGCTGAATCTGAAATAGGTTTGTTTTATTTTTTAATTTGCAACCTGGAAAAGCCATAACCAAGTAATATTTTGTCTTAAACATTATCCCTTTTATTATCATTATTGCTTTGAGATAACTCAACCTGTACTTTTCAGGGAAACTATATTCTCCATGTATTAGATAATGCTGATTATCTATAGATATAGAAGGAATATTTCTTTCATTTGCTATAAAACTGCTAAATGTTTCCATATCTGATATCACAACTTGAGGGTCAAATTCATCTATTTCCTTTTTTACTTTAATTAGCTTGTTATAATTCTCCTTAGAAATTTTTTGAATGTTTTTTAATAAAGATTTTATATTTAGGACAGCATTTTTTCTAAATACCAATTCCAAACCCTCAATATTGTGCACACTATCGTAATGGCTTTTGTAATAATTATAAATCCTGTGGCTTGTAAGTATAAATAATTTATGACCTGATTTTTTTAGATGATCTAGAACTGCTTTGCTTCTCATTGCGTGGCCAAAACCAACACTTATTACTCCATAAAGTATTCTAGCCATAATTTGAGAATTTCTTGTTCACCTCACAAATTTCTATATAGTTAAATTTATAAAGATTTGTAAACGTGCTGAGCTAATGGCACAAGAAATAACATGCACATCATGTAATGTTAGAATTACAAATATGCCTGGTTCTGTAAGATTCAAGTGTCCTAAATGCGGAGAAACAGAAATTGTTAGGTGTTCTCATTGCAGAAAGATAGTTGCTAAATATATATGCCCTAACTGCTCATTTAGCGGACCGAATTAAAAAATGGCAAAGATGTTTATTACTATAAAAATAATGCCCGAATCTCCTGAAATAGACTTAAAAATTCTAAGAGATAAAGCTAAGGAAGTAAGTGATGATTTTGGCGCTGAACTTTTGGATAAAGATTTTATAGAACCTGTGGCTTTTGGCTTAAATGCTTTGAAATTAATTTTTTATCTAGATGAGTCTAAAGGTTCTGAAGATCTTGCAGACAAGATTTCTAGCATAGAAGGTGTAAGCTCTGCTGAAGTTGTTGACATGAGAAGAGCTATTGGTTAAATTATAATTTTGACAAACCGTGATTATTAAATTCAATAGCAAATGCCCTAAGATAGTGAAAAAATCCTTCACCTACATCATGTAAATTGTGAGTGTACCATGAATAAAATTTAAAATAATCTCCATCTGAATCAAAAGAATATTCTAATATTTTATTAGGCGGCAATGGATGAGAAAGGATAGGGTTTATTCCAAGTCTTGTGTCTATTTCTAAAGTTCTCGATAAATGGGGTAAAATAAATGTATTAGCCGCATGAACTTCAACTCCGATTTGTCTTTCTTGTGATTTAGCTTCATAATCTATATCCTTAAATTTTATTTCATAAGAACCTTCTAAAATTGATTCATCTGTAATTGTGATTCCTAGATCTATGCCTAAAACTATTTCTATTCTTGAGATATCATCACGCAATGCTTGAGGCATTCTAGCTCTAACTTCTTCCATGAACTCTTTAGTATAAGCAAAATCTGAATTATATACTCTTGGATGAATTGGAATTTCATAAGGAGATAAAATTCTATTATTTCTTCTTCGCGGTTCTATAAGGTCTTCAGATAATAATTTTGGAATTTTCATTTTTCAGATTTAGTACTCCTTACTTACTACTATAATTCTTCCCTCAACCCTTGAGCTGTCCAATTCGTCATTGTCTGACTTCAGATTCAGTTTGAGCAAGCACACCCTAGATAAACCAAAATTTCTTGTGTATAAATATCTACTTCCTTTCTCTAATGTTCTTGGCAACCCTGTAGATTCGTCTATATTATAAGAATCAAACCTACAACTACCAAAAATACCATTTAAAACTGGAGCATAAATTGGAACTGCTTTGTCTTTTAAATTAAATGCTAACCCATAATTTGAATCTTTATCTATTTTTAATTCAAGATCTACCAAATTAATTAAAACAGGGTATTCAAGCCTTTGATTTCTTCCTCTTAGTTGTTTTGTTAAATCTCTTGCAAGATAACTATTTGGATCCCCTCACTTCTTAAAACTAATCCTATATCTTCATAATTTTCTCTTAATTTTAAATCTGGTCTATATCTTAATATTAATTCAAGATCTGCTTGTGTTGCAGTTCTTAATCCTTCTTGAGCCAATATTTCATTAGCTAAAACAACTGCAAAAGAATTAGAACCTTTTACTAAACCATTGGATTCACTTAAAACTCTTAAAATAGAATTGTTTCTATATTTATCTCTCACCCTTCCATTATATTCTGCTAGAAATTCTCTTCCAAAATTCCCCCTTAATATATCTATATTTGGATTATGTTTGGGCAGGTTTACTAACAGTTTACCTTTGAATTTAGATTTCATGCATTCAGAGTAATGGTTCTAATTTATAAATATTTCTATATTATTATTACTTAATAGTAATTACTAATTTTGAAAAGATTATTAAATTGAATTATTCAGCTATAACTATGCAAGTTTTTTGGATTTTTGCTGTTGTATGGGCTGCAATGATAGCTCATTCTTTTTGGGAGTCTTCTGTAGAAGGCAGAAATGCTTGGGACAAAAATAAATATGGCTGGAAAATAAGATTTGCTAAAAATCTATCATTGACAAGATATCATTTTTGGTTATTTGTAGTATACTTACCTTTGATACTTATTATATTACCACTAGTAATTGCAGGCTTTAGCTGGAAACTATTTGGAATATTATTGTCTGCATACTGGTCTGGAATGGTGGTTGAGGATTTTTTTTGGTTTGTAGTTAATACAGAAATTAGATTTAAAGATTCTTGGAATCCAAGGTTTGCTTCTTATTATCCATGGATTGTTATTGGAAAATTCAGAATTCCTGCTTTATATATTATTGGAATAATTCTCAGTATTATAACTTGGTTTGTGTTTGTTGCTTAGACCATAACTGCGTTAGAGTTTTTTTAAGTTATTTTAGGCACAACTGTGTTATTTCCTTATAGTCTGCTGAGTATCTACTAGCAGATTCTGACTCATCAATACCAAACCCAACAAAGAAAACTTTAGATGCTCCTGCTGACAAGGCACCTTGCAATGATGACTTTGCACTTGAACTTTTGAGTACTGCTTCAGTTACCCAAATAGGCTTTTTGATTTTATGTTTATCAAGCAGGTCCTTAAATGGTTTAGTATTTAGGGTTGACAAATCTCCTACATTTACAGTTTTTCCAGTTGAAATATCTATACCGACATAGTGTATATTTGCTATGTCAAAATAATCCGCACCGCCTAATTTAAAAAAATTGTCCCAAAATGAAAGCAAGTTTAATTTAACGCCTGCTGCTGCACCATGCAATACTTTGCAGTCTGCACACACTTGTTTTATTGTTTGGTAGCTCTCTTTCAGAACTTCAAAGTAATCTTTTTCATTTCCAACGAAGAATATTACATAAGGATCTTCCTTTATGTCTGGCTCATTTATTATTTGCCAATATTTTATAGGAATTTTTAAACCAGGCATGTCGCTCTCGCCGTCACCGTCATATCTTTCTACAGTTTTAGAAACAAATACCTTGTATGCTTGCATGTCTTTTGGCTTGCACAAATAACTATTTTCTTTTGCCTTACAATTCTTATCCCATGCTTGGTCCCAGTCTGCGAAGGGCTGTAGCTCTGCAAGAGTCGCAACGTTGTTTTCCTGCGCAGTCTTGACGATATTGTCCATCTCGCTGAAATCAAAAATGCCTGGCTCCTTTTCTATGCGTCCCCACGTGAAATGAGGCCACATGAATGTTACCCAACCAGCTCCGATCATATTTATTGTAGCTGTTTTATTTGGTCCACCAATCTTAAACCCAATACAGCTGTTTTCTATAGAAGGCGGTATGCTTAGCTTTTCACCCGATTGCATAGTTTGGGAAAGCTCTTGCTGCTGCTCTAAAGTCGCATAATAAATTCCTTTCGTATGCTGTCCGTAATACATAAACCACTTGCCATTGATTTTTGTTAACGTTGGATCGCCAGGCGGATTAGGCGAGAATTTGGCCATTTTGTCTTGATTGTTTGTAAAGTCAAAAACCGGCTCGGAAAAAATGCCATCCTGATAAACCACATGATAAACACCGGCATAACTCCAAAAGTAAACTCTTAATTCAGCTTGCCCTGCAATCTGATCCCATTTCACCCACTCCGCACCATCAGCTGCTCCAAGTAAGACATCATTTCTTGAGTCAATGGCCAATCCTTTCTTTTCAAAGATCAAACCGTCTTTGGAAGTCGCCCAAAAATAAACATGCGTGTCTTTATTTGAAATTTTCTCAGCAATTTGATAAGGTTCACTGATAGTCCCACGATAAACCATAATGTAAGTGCCGTCATCTAATTGAACTGTGCTTTGAGCACCTACATCTTCTAATTTAAATCCTGATTCATGTTTATCAATCCTAACACCTGGATCATCCACCCAGTTTAAGCCGTCATGGGACGTTGCACTTTTTATCACACCAGCATTTTGGAAATACATTCTAAACCTCCCATCTGGAAGCTTTACTATATCAGGAAAAGTTGCAAACTCTTTTATTATTCCTTCCTCATTTTTCCAATTTATCCCATCTGCAGAAATTGAAGAAAAAATTTCTAATTTATTTCCTGGAACTTCTGGCTCAATGGAGTAATATATTCTGTAAGCGCCATCCTCAAGTTCTACAATTTCAGCATCTGCATATGTTCCTTCTATTGCAATACCTTTAGGTTGCCAAGACTGTTGAGACTGCATAGGTTGTTTTCTTTGCATAATATCTTCTGCTTCAGGTTGTTGCACGGTTTCTCGCTGCTGTACTGGTTTTTCAGGTGAAGATTCTTGTTTAGAAGTGCAACCACCAATTACTATTAATATAAATAATAAGAAAAGAATGAGTAATTTTCTATTCTGCATTATAAATTATTTAAGTTATGTTACTTAATAAGTTTTGTTATATTTCTAAAATTAAAGGAAATTTTAAATGCTAAAGTTTATTAATTTATTACAAATTATTAATTCATGCCAAAGTTAACAAAAGAACAATTAGAGCAAATACAAGAATATATTCAATCCTTGCCTGAAGAAGAAAGAGAGCCAAAACTGAAAGAAATAATGTCACAGTTTGAACAGGAAACACCACAATGTCCTTTTTGTTTAATGAGCGAAGGCAAAATCCCTACTACTAAAGTTTATGAAGATGGGGAATTTTTAGCCGTGCTAGAGATAAATCCTGTAAATAAAGGCCATACATTATTATTCACAAAAAGGCATATTAGATTATTTGCAGAACTTAATGAACAAGAATCTGAAAACATAGGCAAAATAATAAAAAAATTAGCATTTGCTTTGGGTACTATTTCGGAAGGTATTAATATTTTGGATTCTGAAGGCAAAACTGCAGGACAAAAATTTGATCATTTTGTAATTAACTTAATTCCTAGAACTAAAGATGACTCTATGAAAATTTCCTGGCAAGGCAAACCTTCAAATGAAAGTGAACTTGCTAAAATGAAAGAAATTATATTTGAAGTCATGCCTAAAGATAAACCAAAATCAATACCAATAAATGAAGACATTCTTAAAAAAGAATTCTATAAATTGAAAAACAAAAGAAAACCCTAAATAAATTGGTTTATTCAATAATTTTTTGAGTCCAATAACTCCCGTTTACGTTACAATGTACTTTATTGCATTTTCATATAAATAAGAATAATAAATCACCAAAAACTATTGTTAATATAAAACCAAAAAGAAATCCTGGAACAAAAGGTATTCCTTCTTTTATTAATACTTTCTTAATTTTGTTTTTCTTTAGATTTAAAATATCCTGTCTTGTCAATCCTATGTTTCTGGCCTTGCATATGATTTTATTGTTTTTAATTATGTCATTAACTAGCCAGTCTCCTTCAGTTAATTTATTGGTTTGAATAAATTTGTATAATGAAACATCTTCAATTATTTTTATTAGATACAAGAGAAAAACTGCAAATAAAGAAGCAATTAAAAGTAATGCTATCAAATAGAAAATATCTCTTTCAAATATAAAAAAAATTATAATAATTAAAGCCAATATTATTAATGAAATTATTTTTAGTTCATTGAATTTTCTTTTTTTTATTTCAGCCAGAACATTTATGTGATTCTTAGCACCTAAAAATAAGGAATATATTATTCCATAAACTGTACCTGCTATAAATATATTTATTATCAATGTTGCAATAAAAGGCAGTTTATGCACTGCATCAAAAATGTCTAAATTATAATTTCCAAACATCGCTCCTAAACCCATTAATAATTTACTATCACCGCCACCCCACTGTTTTGTATAATACATAAGGTTTGCAAATACAAAGCAAGCAATAAAGCCTATTAAACCAAACAAAATATAGCTAAAATCTTTTGTAATTAAAGAATATATTGCTCTAATTCCTAGTCCAATAACAATTAAAGAATAATTTAGCCAGTCTGGAACTTCTCTTTTTTTAATATCTGTTATTGTTGCAAATAAAATCCAAATTATTGCAACTATTATTAAAAAGTACCAAAACAACATAAAGAGTATTTAATAATTAGGTTTATAAATTTTCTTAGTGAATATTTAATTATGATATCTGTTATAGGCGCAGGACCTGCAGGAAGCTATGTTGCTTATTTACTAGCTAAAAAGGGTCTTGAAGTTAATGTTTATGAAGAGCACAAAGAAATAGGAAATCCAATACAATGCAGCGGTGTAATAACGCCTGCCTTAAATGAAGTATTAAAAGTTAAAAAAGAAATAATAGTTAATAAAATTAAGAAATTCAGGTTTTATGCACCAAATGGAAAATTCTTTGAGGTAAATATTAAACCTGATTATGTTTTTGATAGGGGTGAACTTGATAAGTATATTGCTTCTTTGGCTCAAGATGCAGGTGCTAGATTTTTAGCAGAGAAAAAATTTTTAGGCTTTGAAAGAGAAAATGATAAAATAAAATTAAAGTTTAATAATGGATTTACTGAGACAGACAAGTTAATTGGAGCTGATGGCCCTTATTCTCAAGTTGCAAAGTCTGCAGGATTATTTGGAAAGAGAAAATATATAATTGGTATGCAAGCTAGAGCAAAAATAAAATACCATGACAAAAATACTACAGATATTTTCTTAGGCTATGGAGAATTTGGGTGGCTGATTCCTGAAGATGAATACACTGCAAGAATTGGAGTTGTATCTGAGAAAAATCCTACTGAGGGGTTTAATTCTTTAATGAAAAGATGCAATGCCAAATTTATATGCCATCAAAGCGGTATGATACCTTTGTATAATCCAAAGATCAAAACAGAAAAAAATGGTATTTATTTAATCGGTGATGCTGCAACCCATGTTAAAGCTTCTACACATGGAAGTATATTGTATAGTTTATTGGTAGGACAGTGTTTAAGTAAAGCAATTACTGAAAATAAAAGCTATGAAAATCTATGGAGAAAGAAAATAGGAAGAGAATTATGGCTGCACCTTAAGATAAGAAACACTTTATTAAAATTCAAAGAAAATGACTACAATAAATTAGTGGAATATTTTGCTCAAGAAAAAGTAAAAAATATACTATCAGAAAATGTTAGGGATTTTCCTAGCAAATTTATTTTAAAATTATTACTAAGTGAGCCCAGACTTCTAAGGTATTCTTTGAAGGCATTATAAAATAATTAGTAATATTTATTAATTCAAGTAATTACTTTAGATTTATGGGATTTTGGAGTAACTTAAAATTAAGATATAAAACTTGGAAATTTAATAGTGGAATAAGAGAAGAAGTTAGATTATTAGATCATCTAGAGAAATTAATTGACGGCGAGAATATTGAAGCAGCTAAATTAAAAGCTTCTCTTAATGTTGTTAGAGCAGAAGGGGATCATAAAAAAAGAGCGATGAGATATATGTCTTTCAGAAATGAACTTGGTAATTTTGAACATTTTGAGCATTATATAGAAGAACTAGACAAAAAACTGTATAAAATTATGTATAAAAGATTACAAGCATAATAATTTTATACAATATTTATAAAGTAATATCAATTAAACAATTGTCTTATTTTAATTATACTACTTTAGTCGCAAAAGATTTAAATAGCAAAACAACTATTTAGATATATGCTTAAATCAAAAAGGGCTCAGAGAGAAGGAGCAGCTGTTGCAATCCTTATTATTGTTATTGCATTGTTCATGACTTTTTATATATTATTTATTCCGCCAGAAGAAAGAAGCAAACTTTTACAGCAAGATACAACAAGCACTGAAACTGGAACTTCAACTCCTGCTAAAATTGAGCTACTTGCAGAATCTCCTGGCTTAGTTACACCAACAACAGAATCTGCTACTATTCATAGAATACCTTCAGTTAATGTATTTTTAAAAGATGAGCCAAAAATAATAAGCTTGGCACAAAGCCTAGTTGTTTCCAAAGGCCTTTTTTCAAGATCTACTCCTCAATTAAAATTCCAGACAAAAGACTTAGATGAAACAACAAAAGTAACACTATTTTTTTCTGTTGAACAGTCCTCTGGTGAACTAAGATTAAAAGTAAATGGAAATACTTTTTATACTGAAGAAATAACTACACCAGGCATTAAAATTATAGAAATAGCAAAATCTTTCCTTAAACAAGATAATAGTCTAGAGCTAAGTGTTTCCTCTCCTGGCTTTGCTTTCTGGAGCGTCAATAAATACAGCTTGAAAGAATTAGGAGTTAAACAAGAATTTGAAAGAAAAAACAATGAGGAAAGCAGGACTTTTGTTATGTCTTCTGAAGAGAAAAATAATTTGAAAAGTGTAAAACTAAAATACACACAGCAATGTAATTTTCCACTGTCAAAAGAAACAACACGCTTAGATATTTTGCTTAATGAACAAAGGGCTCATGAAGCTGAGATAAAGTGCGTAACAACAGATGAAGAATTAGATGTTGATCCTGAGTTATTAGTTTCAGGAACAAATACTTTAACATTTAGGCTAGAGAAAGGAGACTTTTCATTTAATTTGATAAAACTAGAGACGCAATCAAGAGCAAGTGAAAGACCTACGTTCTACTTTTCATTAAATGAAGACCAATATAGTGATATAAAATCAGGAAAAAGGAGTATAAATTTACATTTGTTATTAGATAAGAACACAAAGGCAAAAAATGCAAGAATACTTATTAACAGCAATGAAGTCTTGATGCAAACTGACAGAAATAGCTTTGATAATAACTTAAAAGACTACGTTTTAGAAGGTACAAATTTTATTAAAATAATACCTGTTAATTCTTTTAACATTGTTGGACTGAAAGTAACTTTGGAATAATTTTATATAGTAAATAATTAACTTAAATCTATGGAAAAAAGAGGTCAGTATAGTGGTCCATTACCAAGAGCAAGCCCTGCTGGCGGTATTTCTGGTGAACTTTTTGGTCCTATTGTTGGAGTTCTAGGCAAATTGTTAAGATTTTTAGGAATAATAATTATTATCGCCATAGTATTTGTTGTTTTTTTTGTTGGCACTAGATATTTTCTTTTCAAGCAGCAAACAGGTGAACTAGCTTCTACAGTTACACATGCAACAGTTGCTGGAGAAGAGGCATTAAATCCAGTTCAGAGAGCATTAAAAGCAAATGCTCCGGGATTATATTATATAATTTATCCTGAAAACTATAATCCTTATGCAATAGACTCAACTGTTGAATATACAGAAGCTACAAAAGACTTAGGAGTTAAAATTAAAGAATTTCATCTTAGCGGAAACAGAAGATTCTTTAACCTTGATGAAGACATAGAACTTGAAGCTAAAATAGATGCAGGAGCTTTTCCAGACAGCAGTTATGATTTAGAAGTTTTTTGCCTTTTGGATGATGCAAAAATACCACAAGTTCCTGCAAGGTTATTTGGCCCAAATGCAAATGGAAACAAAGGAACTATAGCCAAAGGTTTATCAACGCAATTTATTGTTAATTGTAATTTTCCAGGAGGAATAACAATAAAAAATCCAACTCCTGAATTAAGAGAAGTTGCTAAAGAAGCTAAATTGATAGTAACATATAATTTTAAAACAAAGGCTTATGCACGTATGTGGTTCTTAAATAAAGCTGCTTTATTTGATTTTCAAACAAGGTCAATTGATCCTTTTAAACAATATGGCATTAATGATCCTTTGCTAGATAGTGATAAAAATGCTGTACCTAAACAGACTCCTGGCCCTATAAATCTTGGACTAAACATTCCTTTTCCACAGCCATTTACTACAGCAGAATATAAACTGTTTGTTAAATTATCCAGAACCTTGGGCGAAGGAAATCTACAAACCCTTGAATATCTTTCTATAAAAGTGCCTTCAGTTACTAATTTGATCATTGTATTAAAAGGAGAGGAAGGTTACACTTCTCAAGCTGGAAGGTGTGATTTTGAATTTATTGGAGAAGAAGGCGGCTATAAAGAATATAAACTTGTAAACAATAAATTAACTGAAACAAATAGAGATTGTGGGAAACAGACTTTAAAAGAACTGGCATTAACTGAAACAGATTGTATATCTATATTTAAAGAACCTGTATTCAACTGTGATTTTGCTGTGACTCGTGTTCCAGAAACAAGACTGCAATCAGATATTATTACTTCAGAAGCGCAATATACAATGAAAGTACAAAAAAAGACTGTAGCTACAGTAAGAATACTTCCTCAGCAACCATTAGTAGCTTAAACATATATAGAAATCTTTTTTAAGTACGTTAATTATGAATAAAATATGAAAAAGAGATATCTTTTGATCTTTGTTCTTTTAATATTATTGCCTGCTTGTTCAAATTTAGGATCTGGTTTTGAGGGTTTTAGTAATTTATTTGGCAGAGGGGGAGAACAAGTTGGCGGTAGCGGTTTAATATTAAAGTTTATAGAGCCAAAATCCAGCGAAATCAGAATACCTGAGGGAGAATTTGGAGCCTTTAGAGTTAGATTGCAACTTGAAAATTATGTTGTAAATGATTTTGGAATGCATGGGGAATTGTGCTTAACAGACACGTTAAGCGACAATTTTGGAGGTGTAACTGAAGGACAATGCAAACCAATAGACTTAGAATCTGCAAAGAGAAATGAAAGAGGTATTATGACCCCTACAATAAGCAGTATTTATGATTTTGGCCCTTATATTTACAAAGGAGCAGTAAAAGAATTTGCTTCTGCTTCACAAACAAGAATAATTGCAGACATTAAGTATGAAACTGAGACAAAAGCATATGCAACTATGTGTATACAGAAATCAAGCACACAATCTATTTGTGATGAAGAGCAGAGTTTGAAAGTTGAGCAGTCAGATTTACCACTTAAGATTTCAAGCATAAATGCAAGAACTTTTAGCTTAGGTGAAACAGGTACTAATATTCTTTTGGAAATAGAAGTATCACAAACTAAAGACGGACAAATCACAACGCCTAGTTTTCTTTTAAGTCCTACACAAATCTATCCTACAGCCAACTTTGAGGTAAGCATAAACAATGTTCCTGCAAAATGTGTTGAATTGATAGAAAATAATATATTAGAAATAACCCAAACATTAAACCAAAAGATTATTAAATGCTCAGCTAGATTAATATTAAATCAAGATTATATTAAAGAGGTACCGATAGAAATAAAAATGGGTTATGGATTTATTCAATCTGTGGAAGGGCCAAAAGTTTTTATATTATCAAAAGAGGAGGCTTTATCATGAAAAAACATAAGTTTGTGTTTGTTCTCATATTATCTTTAGTTTTACTTCTTGCTGCTTGCAAAGGCGGAGGCGATAAAAAAGTTACTGCAGGTGGGTTTGTCGGAGGAAAAGAAGGCATAACTGCATCAATGACTATTGACTCTGCTTCCGGAGCAACCAAAGTGTTAGATGCTGGGGCAGAAAACTTTAGAATATTAGTTAATTTGCAGAATAAAGGAGAACATACTATACCTGAAAATGATGTAGTTGTTACTTTAGACGGCATAAACTTTAATGCTTTTAATATAAGAGATCCTACACAACGTAATGTTGCGCCATTATCTGGAATAAGAATTGAGGCGGGTAAAAAAACAAACCCAGCACAGACAATTATTCCTTATGAAGCAAACTACCAACCTGATGAGGATGCTGATAGAACAGCAACTATAGCTTCTAATGTTTGCTATAAATATGAAACAATATCAAGAGTTAAAAATTTATGCTTGAGAAAAAAGATTACCAGCCCTGTTAGTGCTACTGCTTGCAAGATTGACGAGACAAAGGCAGCAGAAAATTCTGGGGCTCCATTCCAAGTTACAACATTTAGTGAGAGGCCTGGAGGAGAAAACAAAATTAATTTCTATATAGAAGCCAAGAACTTTGGAAAAGGTGCTATTTATAGTAAAGATTATTTAGCGCAAGGAAAATGCTTGGAAAATGATTTAGAAAAAAATAAGGTTTATGCTAAAGTAGAACTAACTGAATTCAGCAATAGTGCAAACCTGATAAGTTGCAGTGGCTTAAATGGTAATTCTGGATTTGTCAATGTAATACAGAATTCTATACAGCTATCCTGCAGCTTAGATACTTCAAGTTTACAAGAAACCAGTTTTGAAACACCATTAAGGATAACTTTTGATTATGTATACAAAGACAGCGCATCAACAACAATAACTATAAAAAATTCTGTTTAGATTTTTATATATTTTTATTTAGTAAACATTAAAAACATATAAATTATATTTTTATAATGTCTTTTATAGGTGATTTTCATATACATGGAAGGTATGCACAGGCATGCAGCAAAACTACAACTATTGAAGATCTAGAGAGAAATGCAAGGATTAAAGGATTAAATATTTTAGGTACTGGTGATGCACAGCATCCTTTATGGTTTAAAGAGATAACTTCTAAATTAACTGAAGATGAAAATGGGGTTTTATGGACAAAAAATAAATTCCCTTTTATATGGCAAACAGAAATATCTTTAGCTTATACCCATAACGGAAAAGGCAGAAGAATTCATCATGTTGTCTTGTTTCCAAATAAAGAGATTGTTGAACAATTTACTTCAGAATTACTAAAAAGAGGCAGAATAGATTACGATGGAAGGCCTATTTTTGGTATGAGCAGTATTGAATTTTTAGAAATGTTAAAATCAATAAGTCCCGGCATAGAAGTTATCCCGGCTCATGTATGGACTTCTTGGATGTCTATATTTGGAAGTAAATCTGGCTATGATTCTGTAGAAGAATGTTTTGAAGAAAAATCTAAATATATTCATGCATTGGAAACTGGTATAAGTAGTGATCCATTAATGAACAGAAGAATATCTAAATTAGATAAATATAATTTGGTTTCTTTCTCAGATCCTCATAGTTCTCATCCATGGAGACTTGGAAGGGAAGCAACGATTTTTGACATAAAAAAATTAGATTATAAATTAATAATAAATGCTATTAGAACTGGTGAAGGTCTTGCTGGTACAATAGAAACAAACCCTGCTTATGGAAAGTACCATATTGATGGGCATAGGGCTTGCGGTATTACTTTTGAACCCAATGAAACTAAAAAACATAATAATATATGTCCTGTGTGCAAAACTCCTTTAACAATAGGTGTTGCTCATAGAATAGAACAATTGGCAGACAGAAAAGAACCAATCAACGTTCCAAAATTTTATGAAGTTATTCCTTTAACAGAATTGATAGCTGCTGTTTATGAAATCAAACAATTAAATTCAAAGAAAGTTTGGGATACTTACAATTTATCAATAAATAATTTCCAAAATGAATACAGTATTTTATTGAATGCTTCTTTTGATGATCTGAAAAAAGTTATTGATGAAAAGCTAGCGCAGGTTATAATTTTAAACAGAGAAAATAAATTAAAAATTAAACCAGGCTATGATGGAGTATATGGTGAAATAATTTTAAGTGGCAAAGAGGAAATTAAGCCAAATAACTACATTAAAAAACAAAAAAGCTTGAGTGAATTTTAATCTGGTACTTGATAAATTTCTATACTTGATGCTTCACAAATTTAACATGATTCTGAATGACCCTCACCATAACTTATATTTCCACATTTAGAACAAAACCACTTCCATCCTGCTTTTGTCATTTCACTGACTCAACCTATGTAATTTGTGAATTCTTTTTTAGTTTTAATCTTTGACTCTTCATGAGCAATAAAACCTCTTAGTTTTTCATTTACTTCATTCTCAATTATTTTTACTTCTTTATTTAATTCTTTCATATTCAATCCAAGTTTTAATTGCTTGTTAAGAACTTTGATTAATTCGCGCGCTTCTTTTATTCCTAGGTAAGTTGGCATACCTAATGTTTCAACCAATAGAACTACAGCTTTCATTTTTCTAATTTTAGCTAATCCTACAAGCAGGCCACTAACTCCAATAACAGGACCAACTACACCCTCAGCATCTTTAATTCCTTGATTAATATACTCTGCTATTATTTTTTTGTTTGTGCCTGCACAATAAACTTTTGGAGATTTTGGCATTTCTTCCAGGCCAATACCACCCAGAGTTATTATTTCTTTACCTTTATACTCTTCAAATAAATCTAACAGCCGATCGCAAAATTCATAACATCCTTCTTCACTTACTGGCTGCATATCACCAGAAACCAGGAATAAGTCCTTGCCTTTAATAGCTTTATGAAAAATCTCTACTTTAGGGAGCTCTGCTATGCCTTTATTATTAACAAAAATACAATTAGGAAATGAAAATGAAGATATTTCAAAAACTTTAGAAGCTTTTAGGCTTTCAATTATGAAATCAATAGTTATCTTTCCAACATTACCCATGCCTGGAAGACCTTCTATCATTACAGGATTTTTGAATTTTACATTCTTCAATCTCTTAATCATCCATTTCTTGTCCATAACAATTATTATTTTGTGGTAAATTTATAAACTTTGGCTTTTTTTCTTGTATGATAACCTATAGAAAGCATATTTGTCTTCTGGACTAAATTTAGCAGGTTTTGGAGATAAGCAGTTACTACCACAATCACAAAATTTTTCTAATGTGTACTTTCCACATTTAATGCATTTTAGAATTTCAGTCATTTTTTGCAAAATCAATTTCACAATCAAGTTTTTTAGCAAGGCCATTTATAATATCTAGAAAGCCTTTAAGCATATTTTCTGCTGTTTTATAATCCCTAGAAATAACCTCTAATTTATATTTTGGAGCACCAAGATAACTTACTTTAACATGGTGGTCTTTTGCGTTTGATAATATATTTGTTATATCTTCGACACCTTTACTGCTGTAAGTTCTCAAATTTAATATTCCGCTCACACTAACTTGTATGGGTTTTATTTTTTCTTTTACTGTGTTAAAAATCAACTCAGCAAGCTTTTGATTTGGCTTTAATTCTTCTATTATATTTTTGCCCTTATCAACTATTGACTGCAAAAATGGATACAGGCCGCCATATTTTTCTATGGCTTTATATCCTATCTCATCATAAACTTTTTTTAGATCCATTTTTAATTCCTTACCGATCTGTTCCAATAATTTCTCAGCTTTTTCTTCCTGCTTATAATCATTCATCTTGCTTATACTTATTGTCAGAGGAACTCTTCTAAGAGAAAGATCTATGTTGCCCTGATGATTTATGTTTAATACTTTACATACAATTTTCTTTCCTTCAGTTACATAATCCCTTAGATTTCTAATTCTACCTGGAGCAATTTCAGAAATATGAACCATTCCTTCTATATTAATATATTCATCTATTGATACAAAGACAGAATGATATAAAATTCTTTTTACAGTACAAATAACTAGTTCTCCTTCTTCTGGCCTTCCTGGTTTTTTGTATAACATAGAATTAAAATTAAGTTAATATTTATAAGTGTTACTAAGTTTGCTAATTGAAGAATTTTATTTTTTAATTTATGATAAATTCTCTAGGGCTTTTGCATGGATTTTACTTTTGCCGCCTGTTGGTTCTGCAAGAACTTCACTACATACCAAACAATGTACTTTTGTTGATACTGTACTGAATATATTCTGTTCATTCTTGCACTTATTGCATCTAACTCTAATAAACGATGTTTTAACTTCTTTTCTTGCTTTCATTTTTACTTGAACTCCAATTTTTTGGCTCTGAAACCTTTATTCTGTTGTGTTGACTTATTACAAACCTTGCAAGTATATTTTATTGTTGACTTTTTACTTGACTTAGCTCCTGTTCTTTTCCATTTAGTTATTGGAGGTTTACTTCCCCATTTGCCTTTGTTTCCAACCCCTCTACCTTGTCCTCTTTTCATTGCTCTTTCAATAGAACCATGAGTTAGAGAACTTCTTTTACCACCACTTTTATAGAACTCTATTTTTTGCTCTGTAGCTTTCTTGCATTTAGGACAGTAACGTTTTGTTATTTTTGGTAACTTCATGCGATTGCAAAATTAGATGAGATTTATAAAGCTTTTTAAATTTCTTCAGCCCTATTATTTTTTATTAATAGCTCTGAAACCTTTACTGGAAGGTTTGCTATATCTTCTGGTTCAAATGGCCCATAAATCTGCATATCATCGCCTATAAATTGCGGAACAGGGTGCAAGAATTTTAGTACTTTACCTATTTTTTCTTGATTGTTTATTTGGGATTTAAATTCCTTTAATTGTGGAATTTTAGCACTCAATAAACTATTTAATATCCCTTCCCTATAAATGTTAAATAAATCGACCAAGGAATTGTAAAAATTAACTTCCTCTCCAAGCAATGAATCAGTTTCTTGCAAGTCTACATTTGTTCTTGAATTAAATAAAGCCATCTGGATAATTTTTCCTTCCCTTCTTTCATACAATTCCTTGAGTATCATTTTTGTATTTTCTAATTGTCTTTTTGTTTTAGCAACACTTTGAGAAGCAAATACGCTGTCTTTACTTTCTTGAGCCTGCAATATTGCTTTTTTCTCTTCTAAATATTTTATTACTTTGGGGAAGAAATCTGAATCTATTTTCTGCAGCTCTTTTTTGTATTTTTCCAATCTTAGAACTTCATACAATTTCTCATAAGTTATTATAGCATCATCTGACATAGAAATTATGATAAAAATCTTAAATTTAAATGTTTATGTTCTAAAGTAAATATAAGTTAAAACTTACTCAGAAAATTTTTGCGTGGCTAAGCCACTTACGACGACGATCCGACCGCCAGAATTCGAGCTATCAAATAGATCATTGTACGAGTCCAAATTCAGGTCCCCGTCCAAGTATAACCTAGACAGGCCAGAATTTCTTGTAAATAAGTATCTTTCGCCTTCTTTTTTCAATTGCTGAGGCAATCCTGTAGCTTCATTTACATCAGAAAAATTAAATCTAGAACCATTAAGACTATTTAAAACTGGAACGTAAACTGGAACTGCTTCATCTTTTAAATTAAATGCTAAACCATAATCTGAATCTTGGTCCACTTTTAATGATAAGTCTGTTAAATTGAGTAAAACTGGATATTCAAACTTTATATTTCTTGCTCTTAATTGTTTTGTTAGGTCTCTTGCAAGATAACTATTTGGATTTCCTTCACTTCTTAAAACTAAACCTGTATCTTCATAAGTTCCTCTTAATTCTAAAACTCTTAATTTCAATGCTTTTTCAAGATCTGCTTGTGTTGCAGTTCTTAATTTTTCTTTAGCTAATACTTCATTAGCTAGAACAACTGTAAAAGGATTAGAACCTTTTACTAAACCATCTTGAATACTTAATACTCCTAAACTAGAATTATTTCCATATTTACTTGCTCTTCCATTATATTCTGCTAGAAATTCTCTTCCAAAATCTCCTTCTAGAAAACCTATTTTAGGAGTATCTTTAGGTACTTCAATTAGTAGTCTACCTTCAAATTCAGCTTTCATGCATTTAGATATTAGTTGGAATTTATAAATGTTTCTATTGTTGTTACTTAATAGTAATTAAATAAACCCAAAAGTTTTCAAAATGTTTTTTCCCATTAACTTACCATAAGAACCATTTTCTATGCATTCATGCTCTGTAAATCTCTGAACATCATCATTTTTTTGTATTTTAGGATTATAATGAATTAAAGGAACTGGATCTGCAGAATGTGCATTTAATTCACACGGGCTAGAATGATCTCCTGTTACAACTAATTCTAAATCATCTACTTTTTTTCTTAAAAATTTAAAAAATCTCTTATCTATAATTTCAATCATTTTCTTTTTTTCCAAAGGTTTGTTATCATGGCCTGGAATATCTATTTCTTTAAAATGGATAAAATATTTATCATATTTTCTTTCTTTTATTGCTTTAATACTTTCGTCTATTGTTTTCTTTAAACCTTTGAATAAATGATCATAAACATTTGTTGATTTCATTTCTGGATAATCAAACTTTAAAACACCCATCCCAGCTAGTTTAGTTATTCCTAATTCTAAAGGCATTGAAACTACTGCACCCCAACCTTTCATCTTTGGTAATTCTGGTAATATAATTCCTGCATCTCTTGGAACTATTATATTTGCTGCAAGTAAATATTTTTTATTTCTTTTTTCATTTATTAAATCTTTATTTAGTACTTCATAACTTTTTTTAACAAACTCATTAACTAAATTTGCAGATAATTTTGTTTTTTTATCTGGATCTAAAGGCTTACATTCTTGTAATCTATCTAAATTCCCAGCCATAGCAACCCCAAATCTACCCACTTTCTTATAAGCAGGATCTACGTTACTAATATTATCTGAGAAATCTCCTTTAAAGATTAAAACTCCTCTGTGTCCTACTGTAGCTTTGAATTCAAATGGAACATCTAATTTTACTTTTTCATTGATCTCTTTTGCTAATTCTCTAGATTCTCTTGTTGTTAAACTTCTGCCAACCCTCCTATCAATCAGTTTTCCATCTTTAACTGTTGAAAAATTTGTTCTTAGTGCTAAATAACCATCTTTGAATTTCATTCCTGCACCATAGGCTTCCAAAGGACCTCTTCCGTAATAATATTTATGAGGATCATAGCCTAATAATGCTAGAATTGCCTCATCACTTTCAGGAGCAATTTGTTCGTTAACTGTATAAACATAACCTCCATTGCTTTTAGAAGCGAAATAATCTAAATTCTTAGTTTTTGCAGCTTCTAGAGGAGTTGCACCATCTAATACTTTACAAGATTTATCACCAATACCATCTAGAATAACAAATATTTTCACCATATAAAATTTAAATCAGTTTAGTATTTAAAGTTTTTTAACTTTCGAATACATACCATCCATAATTGTTACTTTAAATCTTTCAAAATAACCTTTTGCAAAATCAAATTCAAGTTGTCTGTCTAAATTACATTCATATACGCTGAAAGCTTGATAACTTGGTTTGTCATATATTTTTTCTTCTAATCCAAATTTTCTTATTGCCTGCCTTAATATTTGGGGATGTGCACGAATTTTTCTAGCAATCCATTCTACTACTATTTCATCTTTTACTTTATCGCCATAAAATATATGCACTAATTCATGAAATAAAGTTATGTCCCTATCATAATAGCCTAATTTATCATTAATTATAATTCTTTTAATACTTCTTAGATGAAATCCATCTGATTTCAAAGGTTTTTCCACTACAGCCCAGCCCTGATCTATAATATTACTTATCAAATTTTCCGCTAATTTATTGTCTTCTATTAAAGTCCAAATTCCTACGTCAGAATAAATCCTCATTCTTCTCCAAACATAACCATTTATATATTTCCAGTTAGCACGACATGCTTTTGTCATCTGTCAACTCATATTTCCCATCATATTTACCTTAAATTTATATTCCAAATCTGCGAAGCTATTTCTACTAAATGCTTTATAACTTGATGCATCATATATACTCGGTTCCAGGCCAAAAGATCTTATTGCGTGTCTTAATAACTTATGGTTTCTTCTTGTCCTTCTGGCAGTCCATTCTGCAATTATTTCTTTCTCGCTTTTATTAAATGCAGAACCTGCTATATAATCATAAAATATGTGGGAAAATTCATGAAAGACTGTGACATCTCTTTGATAACCACTCAAACCTCTTCTTAATAATATTTGTCGTTGTTTTTCATTTATTAAACCATAATCAGATATATCTTCAATACTGAATCTCCACCCTTCTCTCTTTAAAGCATTGATATCATTTCTACTTATTGGGTATTTTCTTAAATAAGACCAAATTTTACATCCTGCTTTTTGATATTTAATAAATATAAATATATAATTAAGTTCTCTCCAGCTCATTTCAACTACATTTTCCATAAATGTCAAAACTGAAATAGTTTTATATGTATTATTGAACTCTAATTGTTATGAAATTAAAACAAATTCCAGAAGATTTTATAGTAGAAGAGGTTATAGACTTAAATCTAAATAAAAAAAGTTCTGATTATTCAATTTGGAAATTAACTAAAAGAGAATGGGAATCTTTTAAAATAATTAATGCATTGGCCAAAGCTCTTAAAACTAAAACTAGGTTTATTGGCTTTGCAGGAAATAAAGATAGAAATGCAGTAACAACACAATGTATTTCCATATATAAAATTCCAAAGGAAAAGATTGAAAAAATAAAAATAAACGGGGCAAAACTAGAATTTTTAGGATATTCTGTTAACAGGATAAATTTAGGTGATCTTAAAGGTAATAATTTCAAAGTTGTTGTAAGGGATTTAGATAAAAAAATTAAAATTCCTAATAGTTTAAAATTGGAAAACTATTTTGATGAACAAAGATTTGGAAATAAATTCAATACACACTTAGTTGGAAAAGCAATATTGAAAAGGGATTTTAAATTGGCTTGTGGTTTACTAAATTTAGAAGTTAAAAACAATGATTGCATTGGTGCAATAAAACAGCAGCAGATAAGGTTGTTAAGATTTTATATTTCCAGCTATCAATCTTACCTATGGAATAAAACTTTAAGCAAAATTTTAAAAAAAGAGAAAAAAATACATAAATTTGATATATCTATTGACGAGTTAGTATTTACAACTTCTAAAATTAGGAATTTTAGAATCCCAATTATAAACTTTGACATTGAGAAAAATAAAGTTATTGATAACATAATGAATGAAGAAGAAATAAAAAGAGAAGATTTCATAATAAAAGAAATTCCTGAATTAGTTACTGAAAGCAAATATAGGGATGCTTTTATAGATGTAAAAAACATTAAATGTTACTGGGACGATGACGAATTGAATGAAGGAAGATTTAAAGTTGAATTGAAATTCTTTTTACCTAAAGGAAGTTATGCTACAATGTTAATCAAGAAATTAAGTGTAGAGTACAATAATTTTGTCCTAAATGCGTAACAAAAGACTTTTAAAGATTTATAGTTTTGTAAGCTTATGTTTGGATTTTTAAAAGAAAAACTAAAAAGTGCAATCTCCAAGATTTCAAGGAAAGTAGAGGAAGAGGCGCCTAAAGAAGAAATAGAAGTAGAAACTAAAGTTAAAGAAGAAAAGCCAAAATATAAGAAAAAATCTGAAAAAGTAAAGAGTAAAAAGAAATTTGAATTTATTGAAGAAGAACATAAGCACAAACCTGAAGATCTTACTCCTGAAGAAGAAATTGCTAAAGAGCCTGAAAAGATAGTTGGTGTAAAAATTATTTATTTTGCTCATGGAACAACACCTGATAATGAAAAAGGTATTTTTTCTGGGCAAAGTAAAATCAGTCTTTCAAAATTGGGAAAACAACAATCAAAAGATCTTACAAATAAAATTAATGTTTGTTTTGATGTTATATTTACTTCAGACTTACCTAGAGCTATTGAAAGTGCTAAATTAACCTGGCCAGATAAAGAAATAATAGAGGATAAAAGGCTACGTGAATTAGATGTTGGAGACTTTACAAACAAACCAGAAAATATTATTGAAGATTTTATTAATGATAATGGGATACATAAGACATTACCAAATGGCGAATCTCTGAAAGATTTAGAATTAAGAATTAAAGATTTTATTAATGATATTTATAAAAAATATTATGGTAAACATATTGCAATTGTTGCCCATAAATATACTCAACTTGCTATTGAAGTATTATTGAATAATAAAACTTGGGAGCAGGCAATTAAGGAAGATTGGAGACATAAAAAAATCTGGCAACCTGGTTGGAATTATAAAATATCAAATAATTTAGAAATTAAAGAAGAGAAGAAAGGATTTTTTTCTAAACTAAAAGAAAAATTTGCAAGAAAAGAAGAAGAGATTAAGCCAATAGAAGAAAAAACAGAAACTATTGAAGAAAAACCTGAAATTAAAGAAGAGAAGAAAGGATTTTTTGGAATTATTAAAGAAAAAATAACAACTACAAAAATTTCTGAAGAGAAATTTGAAGAGTTATTTTATGATTTAGAATTAGCAATGCTGGAGAACAATGTTGCTTTTGAAGTTGTAGAAAAAATAAAAGAAGACATGAAAAAAACCATAGTTGAAAAGTCAATTAAAAGAGGCAAAGTTGAAGATGAAATAAAAAATTCCTTGAAAGAAAGCATTGAAGATTTGTTTAATGTTGAGAAAATTGATTTACTAGAAAGAATCAAAGAGAAAAAACCTTTTGTTATTTGTTTTGTTGGAGTCAATGGCAGCGGCAAAACAACATCAATAGCCAAAGTAGCTTATTTATTGCAGAAGAATAAAAAATCAGTAGTATTAGCTGCTGCTGACACTTTCAGAGCTGCTGCAATACAACAATTAAAAGAATGGGGAAATAAATTAAGTGTTAAAGTTATAGCTCATGACTACGGTAGTGATCCTGCAGCTGTTGCTTTTGACTCAATAAAATATGCTGAAGCGCATGGAATGGATGTTGTTCTTATTGATACTGCAGGAAGACTTCATTCAAATATTGACCTTGTTAGAGAAATGCAAAAAATTATACGTGTAGCTAAGCCTAACTTAAAAATATTTGTGGGCGAAGCAATAACTGGAAATGATTGTGTTGAGCAAGCCAAAGAATTTAATAATGCTATAAATATTGATGCTATTATTCTAGCTAAGGCAGATGTTGATGAAAAAGGTGGGGCAATGATCTCTACATCTTTTGTGACTCACAAGCCAATATTGTTTTTAGGTGTGGGGCAATCAGAAAGCGATCTTAAAGAATTTAATAAAGATGAAATAATAAAAGGACTGGATTTATAATATAACTGTGGCTCTATTGTAACTTCTTATTACTTCTTCATAATCTAAATTTATTCTAAATAGCATTCCACTTACTTCTTTTTTTAAATATTCATCTCTCCAAAAAAGTTTCTCTGAAGAAAACCTAAAATCTCTTGGCGGCTTAAATAATCCAATTTCTTCCCTAGCAGAAATTGTAATACTGTTAACATCTGCAAAGTTTTTATAAACTACTCTTATTTGTCTTTCAAGCTGCCTTAATTCCTCTTCAATTCTTCTAGGCCTTGTTTCAAATATTCCAAAATAACCTTGATTTTGGAAATATGGAATTTTCCATCCACTAGATGCTTCCTCTAAAAAATATTTAAGCCACCTTCTGTCATATTTGGATCTCTCTTTTAATTCTCCTAAATCTCTAAACTCTCCACTTAAAACTGCAACAATATCTATATCTGCAAATTGTTCAGAATAAGTATAACTACCAAAAAACAACATACCTGCTATTCTTTGCATCTTATCGCCATGCATAATTTCAGCACCTAAACAAAGTAGAAAATCTTCAACTCTGTCTCTAGTAGTTTTAACCATTAAATTGAAAATAATAGAAAATATTAAAAAGCATACTATAAATTTAAACAAGAACACCATAACCTTTCAATAGTAATCCAACACCATAACCAAGCAAGGCTGCAATTATTCCTATGGTCATAATTTCCATGCCACTTTTTTTCCAATTTCCAATGCTTAATTTTGCTTTTATAGCTCCAACAATAAATAATGCTGCAGCTGAAAAAACAATAGAAGTAATGATTCCTGTTTTTACATTTAAGAAGAAGAATGGTGTTAAAGGAATTAAACTGCCTATTATTGTAGAAATTCCAACTATCCACCCGCTCTTTAATGGATTTTCAAATTCGACTTTAGATATTTTATGTTTTTCTAGTAATAAAGTTTCCACCCAAAGCTTCTTATTTGATGTTATATGTTTAACAATATTATTTAATTCTTTACTTCTAAAACCTTTTTTATAGTAAATTTGTTTTATTTCATTTTCTTCTAATTTTGGTTTGTAACTGACATGAGTTTGCTCTTCTTTAATTATACTATAATAATAATCTTTTGCAGCTTTAGAAGAAGTATAAGCTACAGCAGCCATACTTACACTCTCTGCAACAGTAGCTACAATTCCTGAAATAATTACAATATTTGTGCTAGATGTTGCGCTTGCTACTCCAAGAACTAATCCAAGAACATTTACCAAACCATCCTGACCGCCAAGAATAAATTCCCTAAAATTTACTTTGTTATGATCATAATTTTCCATTAAAGTTTTTAATTTATTATTAATATAAAGTTTATTGTTATATCTTAATAGTAGTAAAAATAGTAAGATTTAAATAATATTTGAGCAAATTAAATTTATGACATTGAGTAGTATTTTAAGATGGGCCGGTATTGGACTACTTGGATTGCTTGGTTTAGGTAGCTGCAGTGATAAAACAAGTAATAGTACTGCTCCTACATCCCAGACTTTTAGATTAGGCGATGTAAAAATAGAAGACAAATATCCTAGTATGACAAAAATATGTATTAATTATAAAGAATTGGGAGATCAAGCTACAAGTGCTGCAAGCAGTGACAGCGCTGTGGTTTACTTTCCTACTAGGGGCTGCGTTCTTGATGACTTAGATAAAAAGACTTTAAGAGCTGCAGTTGGAAATGTTAAAAACGATATTTTGACAATAACCCTTGAAGGATTTGCAGATAGAAGAGGCAATGATCATTACAATGAGGCTTTATCTTACGTTAGGGCAAGCAATGTTGGTAATTTTGTTAAAACTGAGTTTCCAAATGCTCAAGGAACTATTAATATAACTGCTTATGGTGAGTCTAAGTCTAACAATGAAAGAGGACGATTTCCCCAAGACAGAAGAGTTACAGTCTTACTAAAAAGAGATCCGATAGAAAGAGCACTTGATTTACTTCCTGCAGATAAATATTTGCTTGATGCTTCATCTTCGATGACAGATTCTCTTGGCACTTATGGTAGTAAAAGCAAGTGGGATATTGTAAAAAATTATAATTATCCTGGTAGTGCTGAAATTTGGGTTTTTAGTGATTGTGATATTTCTCCAAAAAAATTAACGAAGAAAGAATTGGCAATATATCGCCCTGTAGGATTTACCTCACTTTTGAGTTCCATTTATGAAACAGTTTCTGATATGAAAAAAGGAGAAACTCTGACAGTATTAACCGACGGAGAAGATACTTGTCAGGGAGATTTTTATAAAGCAAAAAGTGCTGCTTTAAAAAATAATGTAAAAATCAATATAATTCAAATAGGCACAAGCAGAGATGAATCAATTTTAGAAGATCTTGCTAAATCTACTGGCGGCAATCCACCTTATAAAATTTATAATTAATCATGAGAAAGTTTTATAATTAGAATTATAACTGTAATTTTATGGAAGAAGAGGGCCAAGGCATTAAAAGAAGAGATTTACTTGGTGGTTTTTTTGGTTTATTAGGATTGTCTGCTCTATCTCCATTAGAGGCTTTTGCAAAGAAAGCATTAAAGGCTTTATATGTTGTTTACAAAAAACAATTATGTTTAAAGATTAAAGTAAAAACAGGCGAGAACTATAGTTCTATAGCAGACCTTTATACTGGAAGTGAAAGAAATACTGATAATTTAATAAGATTTAACGATAGAAGAAGATTGAAGCCTGATGACTATTTGTATATTCCGACAGGCCTTGTAAGAAATTCTATAAGAAGAGTTTTAGATGAAAATAAATTTGTGATTTATGAAATTTCATCACAAGGTGAACCTGGAATAAATAATTTATGGGAACTAATAAAAGAATTTATGGCTGACAAACCTTATAATTTTTATGAAAAAAGAGCAATAATCTTGACTATAAACCAAGACATTAATCCAATAAAAGGAATTGTTTATGATGAACAAAAAATATTAGTACCAGCTTCTTTAGTTGAAAAGGATTTAATTGAAGAAGAACCAAAAAGTCCAAAGGGAATTAAAGCACCAATTCAAGTAACAACTCCCACATCAAAGACAAGGCAAAATCCATTTAGATCTTCAAGGCAGGATGTTTTAGAAAATATAAGACCAAGAGACAAGTTTGGAGCCAGAAGAATAAGATCATCAGGCAGGGGGCGTTATAGTGTTACAAAACATAAAGGTCTTGATCTAGTAGCTTCAATAGGAACTCCTTTATATCCTGTAGAAAGCGGGACATTGCTTTATTTAGGAAAAGAAAGAAACAGAAAACTTTGGAGAAATGGCATAGTTGCAGAATATAGAACTAATTCTGGAATATTAGTAAAATACATTCATTTATCTTGGGTTAATAAAAAAATTAAATCTGGGCAAGCAATAGAATTAAATGCCTTTTTGGGCAAGGTTGGCATTACTGGTAATGCATCTAAAGACAATCCTCATGTCCATATTCAAGTTATTGTTGCTGGCAGAATAGTTGACCCATTTCCATATGTTGTTATTTAAAATGTCACTTCTTATCAATAGTAAAATTTATATAAACATAAGAATTTAAATTTGCATGAGCTCCTTACAAGATAAAATAAAAGGAATGTATATTGGGGCTATATTGGGTGACGCTTTAGGCAGACGCATTGAATTTATGTCTAGATCACAGATAAGAAAAAAATTTCCCAATACTGAAATATATTTAAAACAATTTAGATCTGCACGTGATGTTACAATCAGCGATGAAACTTCTCTTCTATTTCATAGTATTGATTATTTCTATGAACCAACTGGAAAATATGAAGAACATTTAGGAAAAATAGCTGAAAAAAGATTAGAAAATTTAAGAAGGCAAGGTTTTTCTGCAAAGATGAGAAATCTATTATTTTATTATAAAAATAATCCTGAAGAACCAAATCCTTACACAAATAATAGTGGCAGTGGATTTGTACCTCTTGCTCTTCCATTAGTCCAGAAATTTGAATTTGAAGAGGATTTAGAAAGAGAGCTGTATGTTTTGATGGATAAGACACATAGGTCTGCTGATAAAGTTTGGGCTTTTCGTTATTTTTCTGCATTGCATTGTATTCTCAGAAATAAACCTTTAATTTGGTCTATATGTGAACCTACATTAGAAGATATTGTTTATGACGATAACCTGCGCATTGCTTTATCTGGAAATATAGAAGCAATAAATATAATAGATGGCTCTGCAAGAAATATATTACCAAGCGCATTGGCACTTTATATCGCATCTGAAATGAATTTTATTAAGATGCTGAACTACACATTTTCCCAGTTCGATAGTGCTGATTATGACACTTTATTCTTTTGTACTGGTGCTCTTATAGGTGCTGGTGTGGGATATGAAAATCTGCCTAGAGAATTAATTGATGTTGTAGAACAAAAATTTGATGTTGGTAAAATAGATGAATATGTGAATAAAACTGATTTAACCATTGAACCAACGAGCGGTATTGATTGTAAAGCAACTCTTAAATCATTGGTATGTGATAATAATATATTTGATGTTAAAAAAAATTCTCAATTATTTGATATTATTCCAGAATTATGTTTACAAAGAGGTTATAATTCTAATCAACCAAGACATAACTATACTTTATTGGAACATACATTAAGAACAGTAGAATCATTGCCAAAAGATGATTATATTCTTAGACTAGCCGGCTTGTTGCATGATATTTCAAAGCCTTTCGTCCGTGGTAAAAGAAATAATAATACAACTTATTATAATCATGCAAAGTGCAGCGCTAGGATGTCTTATGACGTATTGACTCGTTTAGGATTTTCTGAAGAAGAAAAGACCTCAGTATGTATTTTAATAGAAAAACATGTTGTTAATTATACAGCAGGTTGGTCTGATAAAGCAGTTACACGATTTGTAAGGAAAAATGGCATGATATTGGAGAGATTATTTAAATTAATGGAAGCAGATAATTCTGCACAGTTAGCAAGTCCAGAAGGAAACTATACAGAATTTAAAAGAAGAATTTCACAATTGATGTCATATTAATTTTATTGACTTAGTAGCCCTTTTATTACTTGGTTCATTATTTTTCTAAATTCTATATTAAACAGCACTTCAACATCTTGATTGTTTATTAGTAATTTTTTACCTTCCCAAGCGCGAAATAAACTAAGTATAATTTGTCTTGCATAGAAACCTTTTCTCTCTGATCTTTGTTCTTCTCCAGCAAGAACATCTGTAGTGTAAAGAATAGAACCTAATTTAATATCTTTTTGTAGACAAAGTTCTGCTATTGGTGCTAGATCCATATCAATAGAAACTGTTACATTGGGATTAGAAAACAATGATTGTAGTTTACGAAAGAAACCAGCATGCTCTTGGTATGTAGCTGCCATAAAAACATGATGCGTTTTATAGAAATTATCTGTATTAAAATAACTGCTATTTGACTTGTCTAATAATATGTTTTCTATTGCTATTGGCAAATACATTGATGGATCTATTCTTACATAATCTCTTGGATATACATAAATTACTTCAGGTATGACTAAAGACTCCACTGGAATGTTTTTTACACCACCTGTTGTGCCATAATATAAAAATGTTTTAATTCCTTGATTTATTAGGTCTTTAGTTTGATCTTCAATTCTTCCTATTATATGTGGAAATAATTGCATTCTAAGTTTTCCTATAGTTATCATCAATGGCACTTTAAAATTATGACTTAAAATTGATTTAATCAGTTGCTTATTTTTACCTAATATTGCTTCTATATTTAATAAATATTTTTTTATTCCCCTGTATTCATCTAAATTAAAAAGAGGAGGTCTATTAGAATCAATTATTTGCCTTAAAAATATGTCCTTCTNTATTTTGCTTAAATGAATTTTTAAAAATAAATCACCTATTTCTTCTTCTTTCATTTTCCTATTTTTTTCATTGTCTTCATAAAACACTGTAAACTCCAGAATTTTGAATAATTCAGATATTATTTCTTTAGGCGAATATTCTACGTATCCTTCACTAAAAGAATTTTGAAGGAAATCGTAAAATCTTGTTCTGAAAGATATATCAAAATTACCTTCAGTTTCTAAATTTTCAATTGAAAGTCCGAGTTTAGATGCATCTTTTATTATATCTGATTTTCCACCCATATTTGTTTTTATCCCAAGTAATGTTATTCTATCGTTTAGTGTTCTTAATTTTTTCTTCATCATAAAATCAACAGCATAAAATATAAAATCTTTTATAACAATTCTAAAGTTTTGTTCAAAATATAATTCTATGACTTTTTTAAATAAATCATCCCACCAGCCAATAAGAGCTATCGCATTTGGATCAAGAGCTTTGTATACTAATGATTCTGTAGCTATTTTTGCTTCGCCAAAATCCAGAACTTGTATTTCGTCAGGTGTTATACCTGCAGTGAAGGCAAATGTCTGCATAAATACAAGAGAAATTTTTGAATCTATTCCACCATATGCTATTTCTAAAGGAATGTATCTGCCTGATATTTTTTTTAGTACTATAAACATAGTTCTATCGTCTAGTGTTTTTATATATGCTGTTTTAGAAACTGCAATTAAGTTTAGTGATCCTGAACTGTTATATTTATTTAGAATATAAGATATCATTTTTTCTATAGAACATAAATAAAATTTAATCTTGTATTTCTTCATGAAAGGCATTATATAATTTGGAAATCTTTCTTTCAGAAGACGTTTTTTAACAAACACCACTTCTTCCCTTAGTGGATTATGTAAATAAACGCGTGGATCACCTGATCTTAATTTGTTAAGTTTTGGAACTTTTTCAAATTTAGTTATTCTAATTTCCTTTAATTTTTCATCTACCCCATTTTGAAAACCTGGAATTAAAACTTTAAAAAATTCTAAATCTTCCTCAAGTTTAATATCTAATGAGAAGTAATTTATATCTAAATTCTTATCTTCTAATAATTCCAATAATCTAATTATTTCATTTAATAAATTTTCATATTTATTTGATCTATCGATTATTTTACGATAAACTTGTTCCCAATTATCACCATACATTAATAAAGATCTTATTTTTAATATAAGAATTTTATCATTTTCTGGATCTAATTCTCTACTGTCTAATAAATCAATTATTAATCTTATAACATCTTTGTATTGTGGTTCATTTTGCGGTAGAGTATCTTTTTCAAAAAGTTCTCTAAATAATCCTTTTAATACATAATAACATCTTTCTCTTAATGTTTCTTCCATTATTTCTTATGTTTAATTTGTTTTTTAATATTTAACAATTGTTATTTTGAAAAACAACATTTATAAGGCTTTTTTAGCTGGTAATTTCTATGGTACTGGACAAACTAAGCAGTTCATTAAAGAATACACTTTCTAAGATAGCCAAGGCTATGTTTGTTGATGAAAAATTAATTGATGAACTAGTTAAAGACATTCAAAGAGCTTTATTGTCTTCTGATGTAAATGTAAAGCTTGTTTTTGATTTAAGTAAAAATATTAAAGATAGGGCTTTGAAAGAAAAATCTCCTTCTGGAGTTACTCAAAAGGAATATTTGATAAAAATTGTTTATGAAGAACTTGTTAAATTTATGGGAGGAGAAGGAGCTAAACTAGAATTAAATAAAAAACCATTCAAGATTATGATGGTTGGTTTGTTTGGTTCTGGAAAAACGACAACAATTTTTAAAATTGCAAAATATTATACTAAAAGAGGATACAAAGTTTGCGCCTTGGGTTTGGATGTTTATAGACCTGCGGCAATGGATCAGTTAGAACAAGGTTGCAAACAAATTAATGTTCCTGTTTTTATAGATAAGAAAGAAAAAAATCCTTTAAAAATCTATAAAAATTTTGAGAAAGAAATTAACAACTTTGATTTAATTATAATTGACACTTCTGGAAGAGATGCTTTATCTAAAGACTTAATAAAAGAAATAGAAGATCTTAATAAAACAATCAAGCCTGATGAAAATTTATTAGTTATTTCTGCTGATATTGGACAGGCAGCGCAGTCACAAGCAATTTCTTTTCATGACGCTTGCAGGATTACTGGTGTTATAGTAACTAAATTAGATGGAACTGCTAAAGGTGGTGGTGCTTTAAGCGCTTGTGCTGTCTCTGGAGCTCCTATAAAATTTATTGGTGTTGGTGAAAAAGTAGATGATTTAGAAACTTTTAATCCAAAGGGTTTTGTATCTAGAATTCTTGGAATGGGTGACTTAGAAGCTTTGTTGGAGAAAACTAAAGAAGCTATTACAGAAGAAGAAGCTAAGGATATGGGTAAAAAATTATTGAAAGGTAAATTTAACTTTTTAGATTTATATGATCAAATGGAAAAGATGTCTTCAATTGGTTCTTTATCAAAGTTAGTTGAGTTAATTCCTGGATTAGGAAGCGCTGTTCCTAAGGAAATGCTTGATGTTCAAGAAGATAAATTAAAACGATGGAAATTTGCTTTACAGAGCATGACTAAGAAAGAATTGGAAGATCCTGATTTAATTGATGCATCTAGAGCACAGAGAATTTCTAAAGGCTCTGGTGTTTCTATAGAAGAAATAAGGGGTTTATTGAAGCAATATAGGCAGAGCAAGAAGGTTATGAAGATGATGAAGGGAATGGGCAGTGAGCAGGATATAAATAAACTAATGAAGAAATTTAAGGGAAAATTGCCGAAGGGTTTGGGTATGTAAATACAAACAAAACTTTTTTAAATAACTCTCACTCATTTTATTTATGAAAAAAAAGAGTTTGCTTCTATTTTTAATTATCTTAATGTTTTCTTTACCATTTGTATTTAGCATAGAAGAGTATTCAAATTTACCTCAAAATGAATTAATAGGAAAAGACCTCCCAGAATATTTTAATTTTTTTGTTGGTAATGAAAGAATTGTGCTTCATGTAGAAGGAAAAGAAAAATTAAAAGTAAGTCTTGTAACTAAAAATAATAAAATAATAAACATTGAATATAGTGAGATAAATAATCCCACACTAAATATATATGCAGAAAAACAAGCATTGTTAAATTTAATTTCATCAGAAGATCCAATAAATTCTTTTATTCAAGCAATTGAAAAGAAAAAAATAAAATTAAATGGCGTCGGTATTTTAAAAAATATGAAGTTTTCTATGGTTCCATTTTTACTAAAATCTTTTACGCCAAAAAAAGTTGAGCCAACTTATACTCATGCTATGATCTCCTCAGAGGATTCATGTACTGGAAGTGCCTTGGACTGTGTGAAAAAATATGTTAGGGCTTCTCAATCATCAAATAGAGAAGATGAAGATGAGGATTCTACAATGGAAAGATGGAGAGAATTTTTTGAGGAAGCAGAAGAATCAATAGAAGAAGCTGCTGAAGATGAAAGTACTATTTGTGAAAATACTGAAGATTGCCCTGAAGGTTATGTTTGTGCGCCTCTTAGTGGTAGTACTGAAAAAGTTTGTAAAAGTCTTGAAGAATATGTAATTAGAGAAGATGAATCTAGTAGTGAAGAAGAAACTAATAAAATATGCTTACAAAACAGTAGTTGTGGTGAAGGACAATTTTGTAATCTTCATGGCGGCCGTATTATACTCTTAGGTACTTGTGAAGATATAGAAGCTAGGGATATTAATGATTTAATTCGGGAAATTTTAGGTGGAACAGAAGATGAACCAGAAGAACCAACTGAAGAAGAGACAGAACCACCGGAAGAACCTCCTCTAGAAGAAATAGTAGATCCAAATACAGATCCTGTTGTTTTATTCCCCTCGCCCACAGGTAAATCTAAATTATTAATAGTCAATGACCTAGATCCTATTCCTGATCTTGGTTTAAGTAATTGGATTGTAAGAGTACGTATAGCATCAACTCAAGCACAATTAAATGCTCTTTCTTCTGAAGTTTTAGAAGCAAGAACAGAACCTGGATCAGATTTATCTTGGTTATGCGGCCTGGATGGAGCTTTAATTGCTAATATTATAACACCGGACAGCAGTAAGCGTGAAGTGGATCCTGCAACATTAACAGACCCAGAAACTATAATTGGTTTTATAGCAGATAAATCCTATCTCTATTTTGAAATACCTGAAGACATGACAAGTTATTATTTAAGAGTTCATTATGGAAGGTGGGATCCTAGTGGTGATTTTAGATGTTTTAGAAAAGCTATAGACTTTGTACGTTTCTGTGAAGGCACATGGATAGAAAAAGGCTTTGATCTTCCAATATCAGAACACGCACCTGGTACAGTAATAGCTTTAAAGATGAGTGCATTTGTTCCTGACGGAGAATTTTTAGGGGCTGAACAGTGTACTTTGTATGGGTTCTGAAAAATATGTATTTAACAGAAAAAAATTTTTGAGGAGTAAACTAATTCCGAGCCTATCCCATCGTTCGCGAATACGCTCACTTCACAGCAAGCTGTGGGGCATTACGGCTCGGTAAAATTGACTAATTTCAACTG
>C687J35504_10000172_pt1 | contig 47348 bp, 44 predicted proteins | sample RifCSPhighO2_02_FD_35504 | JGI IMG/M metagenome (IMG submission 35504) | reverse complement strand
TGGTGCGGTAGACGGAGGGCTTCGGTTTGCTCATGCATCCCAGCTACCACGCTGGATTCACAGAGTGAATCCTCCATCCCATTTGCGCAACAAAGCCCCAGCTTTGGACAATATTGATGTTCCGCGCGTGGAATACATCTTCGCAAAGTCATGGTGACTGACGTGCTTGTTTTCGTTGATAGCGTCTGGCACCTTGTTACCATTGTTCTGGTATTTGGTTTTGGCGTTTTGTTGGCAATTGCTCAGCGCGGTGTTTTTGGTGTTGCACAAAAGCGCGCACTGTTTCTGTATGCTTGGCACACAGCGTTTTGCATATTCTATTTCTGGTATTCTCTTAGCAATGTCGCAGATTCTACCAACTATTACCTGTTCTCGATCTCGGAGGATGCAAGCCTTACGTTTGGCACGCAGGGTGTGTATCTTCTGACATCTTTGTTTTCGGTTGGGCTTGGAATGTCCTATGGTGGGGTATTTCTTGTTTATAACTTGTTTGGCTATGTTGGGATGCTTGCCTTTGGGTCGGCCCTTCAACAAGTGTTAAAAACATCCGGCCGAACGGCAAGGCGATTGGCATTTTTTTGTCTTTTGCTGCCGGGGTTGAGTTTCTGGAGTGGTTCAATCGGAAAAGATGCGCTGGCATTCATGGCGGCGGGTCTAAGTGTCTGGGCGGCTATGAATCTGGGGAGACGCTATCCCGCTTTTGTGATTGCATCGCTGTGTATGCTCCTTGTCCGCCCCCACATGGCAGGAATCCTGTTGCTTGCTTTCGCTGTTGCACTGGTCTTTGCAAGCCGTTTGGGCCTGCTGAGAAAGTCGGTCCTGACTCTGATTGCTGTGCCACTGGCTGTTATCGCCGCAACTTATGGCGCCGAGTTTGCAGGGCTTGGTGACGTATCGACGCTTGGTGATGTCGATGAGTATTTCTCTTTGCGCCAAAGCTATAATCTGGAGGGTGGAAGCTCTGTTGATATCGCCAGCCTGTCCATGCCCGCAAGACTGTTCACCTTTCTTTTTCGCCCACTTTTCTTTGATGCCTCAGGGCTTTTGGGAGTTGCGGTTAGTTTTGAGAATCTTTTCCAGTTGCTCCTTATGGCGATTGCGATTGCTTTGAGATTTCTAGGCCGCAAATCCAGATTGGACGGATTTTCATTTTGGTTTTGCGCACTCTTTGCGGCTGCGTCATTGTTCGTTCTTGCCAACACGACTGCAAATCTGGGAATTGCTATGCGTCAAAAGTGGATGTTTCTGCCCATGTTAATGATGCTTGCGTTCTCATATCTAGGTAAAGGCAAACGCCCATGACCATCCTTATCCTTGCCTCTCACCCCGGTTCACTGCGTAACTTTCGGGGTGCTTTGATCGAGTCCATGCTGGCAAAGGGTCACAAGGTCCATGTCGCGGCGCCCGGATTGGGGGCAGATGCGCCGACGCGGGCTTGGTTGTCGGGGCGCGGGGTGGTTTGGCATGACGTGCCGATGGCACGCGCGGGGATCAATCCGCTGGCCGATCTTTCCACGTTTCTGGCGCTTTGGCGGCTGATGCGGCGGCTGCGACCCCGATTGGTTCTTGGTTATACGGTCAAGCCGGTGGTCTGGGGCATCCTTGCTGCCCGTCTTGCCGGTGTGCCGCAGCGCGTGGCCCTGATCACGGGGCTGGGTTATGCCTTTACCGGCGATCAGCGCGGCTTTCGAGCCGTGCTGCGCCGGATTGTGCGGGCGCTTTATGGTCTGGCGCTGCGACAGGCGACGCTGATCTTCTTTCAGAACCCCGACGATCAGGCGGATTTCGCGCGCATGGGGTTGTTGCCGGACCATGTTGCGGTTGAGCGCGTTGCCGGATCGGGGGTCGATCTGCGCGCGTTTCCGGTGCAGCCGCTGCCCGAGGGTCCAATTCGCTTTACCCTGATCGCGCGCCTGCTGCGGGACAAGGGCATCGGCGAATATGTCGCCGCCGCGCGGCTGGTCCGCGCGCACTGGCCGCAGGCCGAGTTCCATCTGGTGGGCGGAACGGACCCCAACCCCGCCGCCATCCCCGAGTCCGAGGCTGCCGCGTGGCATGCTTCGGGGGCGATCATCTGGCATGGCCATCTTGCCGATGTCCGCCCCGTTCTGGCCGCGACGCATGTCTATGTGCTGCCCAGCTATCGCGAAGGCACGCCGCGCACCGTGCTTGAGGCCATGGCCACGGGCCGCGCGATCATCACCACCGACGCTCCGGGGTGTCGTCAGACGGTCGTTGCCGAGGAAAACGGGTTTCTGGTGCCGGTCGGGGATGAGCAGGCGCTTGCACAGGCCATGCTGCGCTTTTTGCAAGAGCCAGCCTTGATTGCAGAAATGGGCGAAGCCTCGCGCCGCCTCGCCGAAGCGCGTTTCGATGTGAACCATGTCAACGCACACATGCTGCACGCGATGGGTTTGAACTGAATCACGCAGCGGAGCGAGATGGGGCGGAAACCGGTGACTATGCCTGCAATCTGCCAGAGTTGAAGGGCAGGCTACGACTGGGAAGTCTGCTTTGCCCAAACACGTCGTGTTGCCAGTCGAAACGTTACGGAGAACCGGGCGCTCTGGTGTTTCTGTTCACATCGACAACTACCGAACTTCGACTCTGTTGCACAAAGCGTTTGATGGCCGAGTTGTCCCTGCTGCCAGACTGACCTATCCCACGACCTTCGTGACGGGGATGCCCAGGACGGCGACACGAACCTGGAATTCCGCGACCTGACGATCGAAGTCACGCGCCATCAGGCGCTACCCTGGCAGCTTCACACAATGCATCTTCGTTTCGACACGGCTTCGGCGGTGGTATCCGCTCCATCGTCGCCACAGCGTACGGCCCAGGTATTTTGATACCCGTAGCGCCTCGTTGCGGGCAAACGCCCCGGCGCTCCAAGGCTTGGCGTTCTTGCGAGGTGGAATGACGGCGGCAGCGCCACGTTCGGCAACTGCATCGTGGCACTTGCGCGTGTCATAGGCACCGTCAGCCGTGCTGCTGTCGATCAGCAGGTGCAGCGGCCCCTGTGACCCGCGAAAAGGGATGATCACGGCAAGGGTTTTCTGGCGACGGCTCAAGGTGCTGAAATCCGGAACCGCCCAGTCCAGCCCGATAAGATGCAGCAGGCTCTCCACGAAGCCGGTGGTTTGCCTTAGTGCCATACCGCACAGCACCTTCATCGTGAAGTAGGTTTGAAGGGCTGCGTCGCTATACACGGACTGCCGACCCCGCTTGCCGGTGGGCTTCGCCGCCCACGTCATCTCAGAATCGAACCAAACCGTCAGCGATCCCCGCCGCTTGAGCGCCTTGTTATACGCGGGCCAGTTCAGGGTCTTGTAGCTCAGGGCGTTCGGTCTGCTCATCCACCCCGGCTATCACGCTGGATTCAAAAGATGAATCCTCTCAGGCTGTTTGTGCAACACAGCCGAGGCGAAGAGAAAGGTGTCAAAGGAGAGAGGCCCGAATATGACGGCTGAGAACGGTCCTCGCGTTGGGATGGTTGACGAATGCTGGGGCGTTGCCGAATGGCTGAATCGGTAGAATACTGAAAATGCGCTGCCGCAACGGCATCGGGCGGCCCTCCGCCCTCGACGTCTTTCCGCTGCGCCATATGCGGAGCCGCGACCGAGTGTCCGCTCCAGCCAATTATTGCAGCTGCCATGCTGCATTTGCATCGGTTGGCAAATCGCCCCTTTGCAAAGGCCGCGACTCCCGGAATGAGGAGGCTGCTAGGCGGATGGTCGGGTTCCATTGATCGTGATAGTGCCACAGACGCTACCGCAGTGTGCAACATGGCATCAACCACCGCCATCGCCTATTGAAATCAGCATGCCTGACGCGGTTGGTATTAGCCTGGCACAAAGCCCGGCAGGACGTCTGCGGTCGAGATCATCACGGATTTTGTATCCAGAAACTCTTCCATGCCTTCGATCCCCCATTCCTTGCCAAGGCCCGAGCGTTTTCGGCCTCCGAAGGGCATCATGAAAGAGTATGTCCGGTAAGTGTTGCCCCAGACTGTCCCGGCGTCGATGGCCTTGACCATGCGGATCATGCGGCCCATGTCTTTGGTCCAGATACCTGCGGCCAGACCGAAGTTGATATCATTGGCGATGTGGATGGCTTCTTCTTCGGTGTCGAAGCCGATGATCGACAGGACCGGCCCGAAAACCTCTTCCTGCGCGATTCGCATGTCGTTGCGGACATCGGCAAAGATCGTGGGTTCGAAAAAGCTGCCGCTTGCCAGCCCCTCACCTTGCGCCGGTTTGCCACCGTGGATCAGTAGCGCGCCATCGTGACGCGCAATCTCGATATAGGACAGCACTTTGTCGAATTGCGGGCGGTTCGAGATTGGCCCCATCTGGGTTGCGGCGTCCATCGGATCGCCCAGTTTGACATTGCGGGCGATGGCAAGGATGCGGCGTGTGATCTCCTCTTTCACCGAATTCTGCACCAGAAGCCGCGAGCCTGCCGTACACATCTGGCCTGCCGCGCCGAAGATGCCGGAAACCGCACCTGCGGCGGCCGCATCAAGGTTGGCATCTTCGAAAATGATGTTGGGGGATTTGCCACCCAGCTCCATTGTGACGCGCTTCATACTGCGGGCCGCTTGTTCGTAGATACGGGCGCCCGTCGTGTCCGATCCTGTGAACGTGATCATCGCGACATCGCGGTGATCTACAAGGGCTGGCCCCACTTCGGCCCCGAAGCCACTGATGACGTTCAGCACCCCGTCCGGCAATCCGGCAGCACTGGCGATGCGGGCAAATTCGAGCGAGGTGACGGTTGAAAACTCGGATGGTTTGACGACCACGGCACAGCCTGCGGCCAAAGCGGGGGCGCATTTCACGGCAAGGAACTGGAGTGGGGAGTTCCACGCGGTGATGGCGGCGACGACCCCGACCGGCTCACGGAAGGTAAGGGCGAGCATGTCGGGTTTGTCGATTGGCAGTACGGAACCTTCTATCTTGTCAGCAAGACCTGCGTAGTAGGTCCAGACATCGGCCTTGAAATTCAGACCGCCCCGAATGTCGCCGACCAGCTTGCCGTTGTCCCGCACCTCAAGTTCCGTGAGGCGGTCGATTTCGGTCAAGGTTGCGTCGGCGATCCTTCGCAGGATTTTGCCGCGCTGGGTTGCTGACATTTTTGCCCAAGGGCCTGTCGTCATTGCGGCCTTGGCGGCTGCGACGGCGCGGTTTACGTCTTGCGGCCCACCGCGCGCTATCCTTGCCCAGACTGTGCCACGGTAGGGGTCAGACGTTTCGATCCAGTTTCCACTTTCGGGCGGGACTTCGGCCCCGTTTATCCAATGGCCATAGCTGGGGATCAGGTTTGCGGTCATGCCAGAAGCTCCAATATCAGTGTTGCGTCCTTGGTATCCTGCAAGACGCGGACAAAGCCTTGCGTTTTTGCGATGCGCGCGGGTGCAAGCGGGGTTGCGGCAACGGCGGCACATCCGGCGAATTTGTGACCCAACTCGTCCCATGTCATCGGCCGTTCGGGCGTTCCGGGCACCGCATCCCCCAAGCGCGAGAAGATGCGCCCGTCGGTTGTTTCCACCTCGACCTTGCCGGCAGGCAGCTTCAGGTTCCAATTGAAGGCAGGGTCCGCGATACCTTCGATCTTGTCGGCAAGGGCAAGAATATCCGGATTTTTCAGCGCCTCGGGCGCGAAATCGGTGATCGACATGCGACCCGCAGACAGGGCGATGGCAACGGTGAAGGGCAGAGAGAATTTCGCGTCCATCATCGTGGCAGGCGTTTTGCGTGCTGCGGCGGGTTGCACCATCCGTTCGGCAAAGCTGCCAACATAGACGCGGACTGCCGCGATATCCGCGACGGAAATCGGGTGTTCACGCATCAGTTCGATGGCCGCATGGATGTAGGTATGGGCATTGCCGACGGCGGGCCAGTACTTGTAGGTCATTCCTTGGCAAAGGAAGGTGTTTCCCAGACCGTGCAGCATCTTCTGGCGGTCATATTCGCCGCCGAAATAGACCTTGAAGATTCCCGCCTCGCCTTCGAACAACTGCTCCATGCCAAGCATGCCCTTTTGCGCCAAAAGGGCCGCTGTCACGCAGCTTTGTGCGATGAAGCCAGCATAAAGGCCGCGCAGGTCGCTGCCGGTGCCGAAAATCTGCTGCATCGTGCCGCCCGCATGAAGGCTGACAATGCCCATGGCATGGGCGATCTGTTCAGCATCCAGTCCCAGAAGTGCGCCGCATGCGGCGGTACCGGAATAGACGCCGACGGCGCTGGACAGGTTCCAGTCCATGTTCCAGCGCACGTTGCAGCGCAGCCGGATGAACAGTTCCTGTCCGATGGCAATGGCGGCGATCAGCCTTTCACCGCTGACATCCCCCATACGTTCCGCAAGTGCCAGAAGGGCGGGGATCAGCGAGCTGTCAGGATGTGCGCCCCACGGCGTCTGGCTGTCGTAATCCAGTCCGTGCGCCAAGGTGCCATTGGCAAAGGCGGCAGCGGCAGCGGGAAGGCGAGTACCAAAGCCGATCACGGTGGCCTCGGCCCGCCCGCCGGTTTCGGTCATCAGATCAATGACCGGGCGCACGGCAGGTTCCATGCCACTGGCCCCCAGCATGACGCCCAGCGTATCCAACAGGCTTTTCTTTGCGGACTCGACCGCAGCCTCGGGCAGATCGGCAAAGGTGGTGGTGGCGGCAAATCGGGCAAAGTCGTGGACGATATCACGCATGTATGGCTTTCTGATTATCCGGCAAAGCGGGTTTCGGGCAGGCCCTGCACGCCAAGGCCATGAATGGCAAAAACAGCGCCTGCGTCCGATTGCGTGGTCGGCACGCCGCGCAGGGGCTTGGCCATCGAGGTCACGAAGAGGATGTCAAGCTGTGGCCCGCCGAACATGACAGAGGTCACATTCCGAACGGGCATGTTGATGATTCGGTCGATGCTGCCATCGGGCGCATAGCGGATGATCTGGCCGCCCAGAACCTTGGCGTTCCAAATGAAGCCTTCGCTGTCTACCGTTGCGCCATCGACAGTTCCCGCAAAGCCGTGGTCCGAGATAAACGTGCGCCGGTTGGTTACGTTGCCCGTGGCCATATCGTAATCGCTGGCCCAGATGGTTCTGTGTTCGCTGTCACCGTAGTAGAAAGTTCTGTTGTCAGGGCTCCAGCAGGGGGCGTTAAAGCAGATCATGCCATCGTCGATCCGATGCACCGATAGGTCGGGGTCAAGCCGGAACAGTGGGCCTTGATCACCGGGACTGCGCTGGGTCGCCACGTCGGGGCGGTGGAAATCATAGCCCATCGCGCCCGCGAAAAACCGGCCCGCCCGATCAACCTTGCCATCGTTAAAGCGGTAATCGGGCAGGTCGGCCAGCGGGTTGGCAATCAGGTCGGTTTTCTGGCGGGTGAAGTCGTACAGATGAAAGCCGCTGGCAAGGGCCAGCACCGCGCCCCCGCCGCAGCGCAGAGCCATCGAGCCGATATAGTCCGGCACGTAGCGGGTCTGCACTTCGCTGCCATCAGCGCGGCAGCTCCAGATTTCGCAGGCGGTGCTGTCGATCCAGTAAAGCCGTTCCTCGGCGATATCCCAAAGCGGGTTCTCGCCCAGATGGTTGCGGCAATCGACAAGGGGGCGGATTTCGACCATGGCCCGCCCCGTCACAGGCAGGCGGTCTGGCCGCCATCGACCGATACTACCGCGCCGGTCATAAAGCTGGCGTCATCGGTCAGCAGGAAGACGATGACATTGGCAATCTCCTCGGGTTCGCCAATGCGGCCAATGGGATGGGCGGCGATGATGCGTGCCGCGGCGGCAGGGTCTTTCAGGACATATTCCATAAAGGGCGTGCGGGTGACGCCGGGGGCCACGGCGTTGATCCTGATCCCCAGCGGGCCAAGTTCGGGGGACATGGATTTCGTGATGCCCGTGACGCCGAATTTTGACGCAACATAGGGCAGCCGGTTTGCCACCCCCATCAACCCCGCGCCCGACGAGATATTGACGATCGCCCGCGGGCAAGTGTCTTTTTCTACAGCGCGGACAAAAGCTTGGCACATGTTGATTGTGCCATCGAGATTGACGGCCATTACCTTGTGGTAGGCTTCGGGTTCGACGTCCATGATATTGCCTACACCCGCAATACCGGCGCAATTGACCAGCCCGTGCAAGGCCCCGTGCCGTGCGCGGGCCAAAGCCACACAGTTCAAGGCAGCATCGCGCGATGTCACATCAAGGGCTGCGGTTTCGACGCGGGCGCTGTCGAGAAATTCGGCGGCAAGCTTGGCCAAGGCTTCGGGCGACAGATCGCAGGCAATCACGGTTGCGCCGTCGCGGTAAAGCCGTCTGACAACGGCCGCGCCGATGCCGCTTGCCGCACCTGTGACCATGATCGTCCGGTCGGTGAATTGTGCCATGGGCTGTGTCCCTGTTCTGGTTTGTGTGGTATTTTTAAAAGCCTGTCAGGCCGTGATCTCGCGGCGGGGCAGGGCGTCTTCCCTGATCATCTGCCCGCCTTTGACGCCGATCATGATCGTGGGTGCGTTGGTGTTGCCCGAAGTCAGGTGCGGCATGATCGAGGCGTCCACTACGCGCAAGCGTTCCATCCCGCGCAGGCGCAGGCGGTTATCGACCACCGCCATCGCATCGCTTCCCATTTTGCACGTGCCGCCCTGATGGTGGGCCGAATTGCCGGTCTCGACCATGAAGTTGAAGATATCCTCGTCGGTTTTCACGCGCGGGCCGGGGACTTCTTCGGCCACAACGCGCGACCGGATCGGGTCGGTGTTCATGATCTGGCGGATTTGCTTGATGCCGCTGATCATGGCGGAAATATCGTAAGGGTCGGTCAGGAACTCGGGCGAGGATACCGCCTTGTCCGAGGCGCGGTTTGACCGCAGCGTCACCGTACCGGTGGTCTGCGGGCGCAACTGATAGACCGAAACGCCCATCCCGGGCTGCTTTTCCACCGCAACCGTGCCATCGGGGAAATACTGGAAGGTCATCGGGCGGAAGCTGATCTGCAGATCGGCATAGGGTTCTTCGGGGCTGCTTTTGACAAAGGCCGCGACTTGGGATGACCCCAGCGCAAGATAACCGCGACGGGTCATCAGGTATTTGAAGCCCTCCCAATACTTGCGCAGGCCCGCGATATTGGCGTTGTAGGAGCTGTCCGCTGTCGCCCGCCAGCCGGTATGCATGTAGAAATGGTCTTGCAGGTTCTGTCCCACGCCCGCGCTTTCGTGCAAAACGGGGATGCCGTGCCTATGCAGTTCGGCAGCCGGACCCACCCCCGACAGCATCAGCAGTTGCGGCGTGTTCAGCGCACCGCCCGACAGGATCACTTCACGCGTGGCGGTAAAGCGGCGCAACTGGCCCTTGTGCATCACCTCGATTCCGGTGGCGGCCTTGCCGTCGAACAGCACGCGCTGGACATGGGCTTCGGTCACAACGGTCAGGTTGCGGCGGTGCAGGATCGGTTTGACAAAGGCGGCAAAGGCCGAATGGCGGCGGCCCCCCTTGATGCTGTGCTGCATGAAGCCCACGCCGTCATGCACCTCGCCGTTCATATCGTCGGTTTTCGCATGGCCCAGCCCTGCGGCAGCTTCGATGAAATCATAGCTGGAGGCCGATTTGACCACCGGATCGCTGACCCACAGGGGGCCGCCCTGACCGCGCCATGCATCGGCGCGGCGTTCGAAATGCTCCATCGCCTTGAAGTGGGGCAACACATCGACATAGCCCCAGCCCGCATTTCCCAGATCGCGCCAACTGTCGAAATCCTTGGCATGGCCACGGATGAACACCATCCCGTTGATCGAGGACGATCCGCCCAGCGTCTTGCCACGGGGCCAATACATCCGGCGGTTCTTCAGCCGCGACAGGGGTTCGGTGTTGTAATTCCAGTTCAGCTTTTCGTTGAAGTAAAGCTTGGCCATGCCCGCAGGCGTGTTGATCCAGAAGCGGTCGGCATGGGGCCCGGCCTCGACCAGCAGCACCGAGATGCTGGGATCATCGGTCAGCGTGCGCGCCACGGGGCAACCGGCCGAACCTGCGCCAACGATGATGTAGTCGAAACTGTCCATGGTTTTTCCGATCTGTCCTTGCGCCGCCAGTGTAAAAGTCTGGTCGGGCAGGCGCAGTCGAAAACGCCCCGCGTCGTTGCCGCGGTATAACAAAAGATTATTGCCTGCGCCGCGCCATGCCGATCAGCGATTGCCGCCACCCGTGCTTTTGTCCAATTCTGACCGCCAGCCTACGCGCCGCCCTTTACGCTGGCCGAAAAGGTGTTTTCCGGCCTGTCCGGTATCGCCCGCGCGGGTTGGACCCTAGGGTCCGGCCGATGCAACGAAACTTGCCGCAGACTGCGGAAACGGAAGGAAATGCGATGGCGCAACTTCAGGGAAAGAACGTCCTTATCACGGGGGCTTTGGGGACGATCGGGCAGGCGCTGGTCAAGCGGTATCTTGAAGAAGGGGCCAACGTCATCGCGCTGGACATGCCCGACGCACCGGACGCGCAGGCGCGGTTGGACAAGATCGGCGCGGGCGTGCGCTATATCGGCTGCGATCTGGGCAAGCTGGACGCGCTTGAGTCGATGGCCAAGGTTTTGGGGGGTGAGGTCGGCGGCATCGATGTGCTGGTGAACAACGCGGCACTTGTGATCTTCAAGCAGCACGACGCCTTTTCGATTCAGGAATACGAGGACCAGATCCGCATCAACTCGACCGCCGTTTTCGTGCTGTCGCGGGCCTGCGCCGAACATATGAAGCGCAAGAAGGCGGGCAAGATTGTCAACATCACCTCGCTGACACTGACGGGGCGCTGGGATGGCTATGTGCCCTATATCGCGTCGAAGGGCGCGATGTATGGCCTGATAAAGGGCATGGCGCGCGAGTTGGGCGAATGGCTGATCAACGTCAACGGCATCTCGCCTGGCGCCGTGCTGTCCGAGGCCGAATTCCGCGACCGTGGCGACAAGCGCGAAGAATATCACCAGTGGATTCTGGAAAACCAAAGCATGAAAAAGCGGATCGAGGCGGTGGATATCGCCAATCTGGCGGTGTTCCTGTCCACGCCGCAATCCGATCTGATCACCGGCCAGAACATTCAGGTTGATGGCGGCTGGTAAAAAACTGCGGGTCGGTCTGCGGGCCGGCCCGATACACGGGGGGGGAAGCGATGCGTGACCACAAGGCCGAAAGGCTGGCCGAGGATTTCATTTTCCTTGAAGGTGCCAAATGGCGCGACGGGCGGCTTTGGGTTTCGGATGTGTTCGACCACAAGGTTTACCGGCTTGGCCTGAACGGAGAGCGGGAAAAGATCGCCGAGGTGCCGCACCGGCCTTCGGGGCTTGGCTTTTTGCCCGATGGCACGCCGATTGTCGCGTCCTCCAAGGATTTCCGGCTGTATCGCATCACAGGTGACGGGATTGCGGAATACGCAGATCTGACGCCTTTTGTCGGCGGCGATGTCAACGATTTCACCATCGACCACGCTGGACGGATCTATGTGGGCGATTTCGGCTATGACTATGATGCGGGCGACCCGATCAAGGCGACCTCCATCCACCGTGTCGATCCCGATGGCAGTATTCGCGCGGTGGCGGGGGATATCGAGTTTCCCAATGCCATGGTCATCATCGACGGAGGGCGCACTCTGGTCGTGGCCGAGACTTGGCGCGGCAAGTTGACCGCGTTCGATCTGTCGCCTGATGGCGCATTGGCCAACCGCCGCACCTTTGCCGATCTGGGCCAGCGTCAGCCCGACGGGATTTGCGCCGATGCCAGCGGCGCGATCTGGACCGGTTGTTTCAACACCGGCGAATTTCTGCGTGTGCTGGACGGCGGCCAGATCACCGACCGCATCGCCTTTGACGGCTGCGGGGTGGCCTGCACCATTGGCGGTCCGGAGGGGCATACGCTGTTCTGCACCGTCTATTGCGGCCCCGTTCAGGATCTTGTGGCGGGCAAGCGCAATGCCGCTGTCTTTACGCTGCATGTCGAGGTGGGCGCTGCCTGACATCGCGATTTGAACGCGCGGCGCAAAGATTGTCACCGGATGCTGGTGATACTTGCCGCCCCTCTGGCGCGCTAAACGGGGGAAAGAAAAGGGAGGTTTCATATGCTGCTTAGCTTTGCCGAGGCCAAGGCGCTGGCCGTGGATGTGCTGCACAGCCACGGCATGCCGCGCGATCATGCGGCCACGGTCGCTGATCATCTTGTCGATGCGGCGGGGGCGGGCCATGCCTTTGCCGGACTGCCGCGCGTGATGGCACTGGTCGAACATCTTAAGGATCATCCGGCAGGCAATCCGATCACGGTGCAGGACCGTGGCCCCAGTTCCGCGATGATCGACGGGGCGGGGAACAACGGCTATGTCACGTCGATCATCGGGATCGACAAGGCGGTCGAGCTGGCGCGGGCCACGGGCGTCGGGGTGGTCGGGATCAAGGATACGTGGTTCAGCGGGCGGCTGGCCTATTACGTCGAACGCGCGGCACGGCAGGGTTTTGTGGCCTTTCACACCGCCAGCACGCAGGCGCGAGTGGCCCCTGCCGGTGGCATCGACCGTATTTTCGGGACCAATCCCGTCGCCTTTGCCTTCCCCTGCGATCCTGATCCCTTGGTGATCGATTTCGGCACTGGCATGACCACTTGGGGCAACGTGCTTTTGCGCCGCAAGCTGGGGCAAGAGCTTGATCCTGAGAGCGCGGTGGACCGCGACGGCAACCCGACGCTTGACCCATCAGCGGCGCTGGAGGGTGCGTTTCTGCCTTGGGGCGGGCATCGCGGCTATGGGCTGGCGCTGGTGGTGCAGGTGCTGGCGATGATGGCGGGCGGCAAGATGGTGGCCGAAGAGGTGACCGACAGCGGCTTTTTCTTTCTGGTGCTTGATCCGGCGCTGCTGGGGTCGGCCACCGCGTTCAGGGAAAACGTCACCGCCCTTGTGCAGCATATCGAAGACTCGCGCCCTGCACCGGGGACCGACCGCGTGCGGGTGCATGGGCGGGGCAGTCTGGCCAAGCGCGCGAAAGCACAGGCGGCGGGCATGATTGAGGTGGATCAGGCCGTGTTTGACACTCTGGTTGCCCTGCGGGGCGGGCCGAAAGGAAACTGACATGCGGTTGAAGAACAGGGTCGCCGTGATCACGGGCGGGGCGTCGGGGATCGGCTTTGCAGCTGCCGAACGGTTCGGCGGGGAAGGGGCTGTTGTGGTGCTGGCCGATATCAGTCAGGCCAATATCGACCGCGCCGTTGACGCACTGGCGGCCAAGGGCATCACCGCCCACGGCCAGATTTGCGATGTGACCGATCAGGCCAACACCCACGAGATGGCGCGCGCTGTCGCCGCAAAGCTGGGGCGCATCGACATTCTGGTGAACAACGCCGGTATCAGCCGCTATCGCCCCTTTGCCGAGGCCACGGGCGCGGATTGGGATGCGGTTCTGGGGGTTGATCTGAAGGGCGTATTCTTTTGCGCCCAAGCCGTTGCGCCGCAGATGCGGGCGCAGCAATACGGGCGGATCGTCAACATCTCGTCGGCCTTGGGCACGGGGGCGGCCCCGCATGGCACGGCGGGCAGTCCGGGGGGCAGTGCGGCCTATGCTGCTGCCAAGGCGGGGGTCATCATGCTGACCAAGACCCTTGCGCGCGAACTAGGCCCCGACGGGGTGACGGTAAACTGCGTCGCTCCCGGCACGTTCCTGACGCCGATTTCCGCGTCAAGCCGGACGCCGGAACAGGTGCAGGAACATCTGGAACACCGCAAGAAAACCGTGGTGCTGGGCCGGATCGGCACGCTGGAGGAACTGGCGGACACGATCCTGTTCTTTGCCTCGGACGAGTCCAGCTATGTGACCGGCCACACGCTTCATGTTGATGGCGGTCGTTCGGACCGCATGTAAGGGAAAACTGATGCTTTATTCCGTCTATTGTCAGGATGCCGAAAACACCGCCGCGCTGCGGGAAAAACATCTGGTGGCGCATCGTGCCCATCTGGATGCGTGGCGCGAACAGATCTTTTTCTCGGGTCCGTTGCAGACCGATGACGCTTCGGTGGCGCTGGGCAGCCTGTTCATCCTGAACGTGGCCGACCGCGCCGAGGCCGAAAGGTTCATCCAGACCGAGACCTTCTATAACGCGGGCATTTTCGCTAGCGTCACCATCCGTCGGATGCGCAAAGGACGCTATAATCCCGCGCTGATCGAAGGACTGTGACCGTGCGCCAGACCGTTGGCTATGTCGGCCTTGGCGCAATGGGCGGGGCCTTGGCGCAGCATCTGACCCGCGGGTTTGACCTGCGGGTGCTGGACCGCAACCCTGCAGCCATCGCGGCGCTTGAGGCCAAGGGCGCGCTAGGCATGACCAGCGGGGCCGCACTGGGTGCTGTCTGTCAGGTCGTGGTGCTGTGCCTGCCGCGCAGTTCGGACGTGCGCGCGGCGCTGTTTGATGCGGGCGGTTTGGCCGAGGGCATGGCGGCAGGCTCGCTGGTGATCGACCAGACCAGCGGCGTGCCGGCGCAGACTGCCGCCATCGCCGCCGAACTGGCCGCGCGCGGTATCCTGATGCTGGATGCGCCTGTAAGTGGCGGGGTTCCGGCGGCTGCGGCAGGCAAGGTGACCATCATGGCCAGCGGGCCAGATGCGGCCTGGGCCAAGGGCGCGGCTGTGCTGGAGGGGATCAGCGACAAGGTGTTTCGCTGCAGCGACCGCGTGGGCGACGGGCAGGCGCTAAAGCTGGTGAACAATGCCATCGGCATGGGATTTCGCGTGGCCGCGCTCGAACTGGTCGCCTTGGGGCGCAAGGCGGGGCTGGGGCTGGCCCCGATGGTGGACCGGCTGAACGCTGGGCAAGCCGCGAATTTCACCACACGGCACATGCTGGCAGGGCTGGTCGAAGGGCAGTCGACCACCAATTTCGCGCTGTCGCTGATGGCCAAGGATCTGGGTGAGGCGATGGCGCTGGGGCTGGCAAGCGGGGCCGCGCTGCCCTTTACGGGGGCCGCGCGCGGTCTGGTGCAGACGGGGCTGGCGGTTTTGGGGCCGGATGCCAAGCTGGATGATATCATCGGGCTGACGGGGCAGTTGGCGCAGGTTCAGATGCGGGGGGATGGCGGTTCGGACCCTGAACTGCTGGTGCTGATTGAAACCGGTGTGCTGGTTGGCAATGTGATCGCGGTCAGCGAATGTATCGCGATGGGGCGGCGGTTTGGCCTGCCCGCCGATCAGATGGCGCGGATTCTCAATGTGGGCTCGGCATGGTGCGCGGTATCCGATATGATCCTGCCTGCACTGGCCAAAGGCGTGGTGCCTGACCTGCCCGTCAGCCTTGGGCAGGCCGCTGCCGCGCTGTCGGCCTTGGCCAGCCTGTCGGCACAGATTGGCACGCCCTTTACCTTGCCGGGAATTGCGCTGGCCTTTGTGCAAGAGGCGGTGCGGTTGCATGGCGCGGAGGCCAGCCTTGGTTGCCTGACCTTCGGCTTTGAAGATCAGTCCACACCCGGATAAATCTGCGCGCCATAGGAGGCGCGGGCATCGGCAAGGATCTTGCCGCGCGGGGGCGCATAAGTCAGCCGTTTCGAGGTGAAGGTGCCGGTCAGCGCCTTCATCTGCACCGCCATCTCGGCGGTTTTCACCAGCGCCGTGATGCCGTTCAGCACCGGTGCGCCGTCGATATCCTGCACGCCGGCCTGCAGCAGCACGGCCATCAGGCTGCCACCGGCGGGGATCAGCACTTCGGCCCCCTTGTCCAGCGCGCGCTTGGCCGTTTCGGTGAACTGGGCGACGATTCCATCGCGGGTGGCTGCGTCCTGCAGGGCGATGTCAAAGGTGCCGGGGCGTTCGACGGTCAGCATTTCCACCGACACCATCCGGCCCGCCAGACCCTGCAGGGTGATGCCTTCGACGATGCGGCGGTTGAATTTCGGGTTCACGTTGATCAGGGAAAAGCTGGGCCCCATCAGGCAGGCCATCGAGACCGAACTTTCCGACAGGCCAAGCACGGGGATCGTCAGCAGCTCGCGCAGCTCGTGCAGGCCGGGCTGGAAGAAATTGCCGATCAGAAAGGCGTCATAGCCATCGGCCTGCGCCTTCAGCCCGTTTTCGATCACCTCGGCGGTATCGAGAAATTCCAGATAGCGATACTGGTCGGCCACCGCGCGATGCGGGGCAAGGCCGAAGATGTCGATTGTCGTGCCCGGAGCGACTGCCCCTTCGATCACGCGGCGCAAAAGCTGGCCGTAATGGCCCGACTTCGATCCGCGCGACATGCCGAGGGTTTGATAGTAAAGGCGCATGGGGAAACTCCGCTTCTGGCCAGACTGTGATGGGCTGGCAAAGGGGCTTGCGTCAAGCAGGCCATTTTTGCGCCCTGCGCCAAGATGCTTCCCCTTTGGCCCGGTGTTTCCGCCGTCGCTTCGCCCCTAAGGTCGGCGCAAGCAAGTTTGCGGGGAAGGATATCTGATGAACGAGGTCATGACTGGGGCGCATAGCGAGGCGCAGGCGGTGATCCAGTGGCTGGCCGCGTTCGAGGCGGCGCTGGCACAGGGGACCGAGGCCGCCTTGGCCGCTGTGCTATGGGAGCGGGAGACGCATTGGCGCGACCTTATGGCGTTAACATGGACGATCACGCCGCATGACACTGCCGCGGCGACGATTGCAGGTCTGGTGGCGGCGCAGCCCACGATCAAGGCGCGCAACTTCCGGCTGGGCGAAAACCGCACCGCGCCGCGTCGGGTGATGCGGCATGGCGTGCCCTCGATCGAGGCGTTCTTCGCGTTTGAAACCGAGACGGCGCGCTGCAGCGGGATCGTGCGGCTGGTCGCGGATGCGCCCGAAAAGGCGTGGGTTCTGGCGACCCAGATCGACGAGATCAAGGGCCACGAGGAACCGATCAACATGCGCCGCCCTGCCGGATCGGCCTATAGCCGTACCTTCGGCGGTGACAACTGGAGCGATAATCGCCGCAAGGCGCAGGAATATGCCGATCACGACCCGACGGTTCTGATCGTCGGCGCTGGGCAGGCAGGGCTGGCGATTGCAGCGCGGCTTGGCCTGCTGGGGGTGGATACGCTTCTGGTCGATATGCGCGAACGCGTGGGCGATATCTGGCGCGAGCGCTATCACAGCCTTGCCCTGCACAATCAGGTCAAGCTGAATCACATGCCCTATCTGCCCTGGCCGCCGAACTGGCCGAAATACCTGCCCAAGGACATGATCGCCGGATGGCTGGAAACCTATGCCTGGGCGATGGAGTGCAATGTCTGGAACAAGACCGCCTTCCTTGGTGCCGATTATGACGATGCGACGGGGCTGTGGACGGTGCGTCTGACCCGTGCGGATGGCAGCGAACGGGTGATGCGCCCGAAACATCTGATCATGGCCAATGGCGTGGCGGGGCGGCCCCTGCTGGCGAAACTGCCGGGGCTGGATCAGTTCAAGGGCACGGTCATGCACACCCACCACTACCGCGAGGGCGCGAAGTGGAAGGGCAAGAAGGTGATCGTGGTGGGGGTTGGCACCTCGGCGCATGATGTGGCGCAGGATCTGCACGGGCATGGTGCGCAGGTGAAGATGATCCAGCGCGGATCGGCCACCATTGCCAGCGTCAAGGCCGCCGGTCTGGTCCATTCGGTCTATTACGAGGAAGATCTGCCGCTGCCCGATTGCGACATGATCGCGGCGGCGTCGTCCTATCCGCTGCTGGTGCGGTCCTATCAGGCGGCGGTCGAAAAGATGAAACAGGTCGACGCCGATCTGCTGGCGGGCCTTACCGCGCGGGGGTTCAAGCTGGACTGGGGCGATGACAACACCGGCCACCAGATGAAATTCCGCCGCAAGCACGGGGGCTATTACCTGAACTGCGGCTGTTCGGAACTGATCGTGGCGGGCGAGATCGGGTTGATCCAGCACGAGGACACCGCGCAATTCGTCAAGGGCGGGTTGCTGATGCAGGACGGGTCTGTCGAGGCGGCGGATCTGGTTGTGCTGGCGACGGGGTATCAAAGCCAAGAGGCCGTGGTGCGTGAAATGCTGGGCGACAGGATTGCCGACCGCGTGGGGCAAATCTGGGGCATCGCGCCGAATGGCGAGATTGCGAACATGTTCGTGTCCACCCCGCAGCCGGGGCTGTGGTTCACGGGGGGCGGCTTTGCGCATTGCCGGATCTACTCGCATTTCATCGCGCTGGGGATAAAGGTGCGAGAAATGGGACTGGTGGCCTGAACCATGCTGGATTTCACCGGAAAGGTGGCTTTTGTCACCGGCGCAGGCTCGGTCGGGGAGGGCTGGGGCAATGGCAAGGCCACGGCGGTTCTGCTGGCGCGGCGGGGCGCGATGGTCTGCGGGCTGGACCTTGATGCAGGGGCGTTGCAGGCCACGACCGACATTCTGCAGCAGGAGGGGCTGGCGCAGAACTGGCTGGCGATCCCTTGCGACATGCTGGACAGCGCAGCGGTCGAGCGGGCGGTTGCCGCCTGCCTTGCCCGCTTTGGCCGGATTGATGTGCTGGTGAATAACGTCGGCGGGTCCGCCCCCGGTGATCCGGTGTCGATGCCCGAAGAGGTCTGGCAGCAGCAACTAGACCTGAACCTGACTTCGGCCTTTCTGGGCTGCAAACATGTCCTGCCGGTGATGGCACGGCAGTTTGACGATACCGGCAAGGGCGGTGCGATTGTGAATATCGGCAGCGTCGGGTCGATGACGTTCCAACTGGGCGGTCGGGTCAGCGCGGGCTATGCGGCGTCAAAGGCGGGGCTGGTGGCCTTTGGGCGGTCTACCGCGATTGCCTATGTGCAGCGCGGTATCCGCGTGAACACGGTGATCCCGGGGTCGATGCACACGCCTTTGGTGGAACACCGGCTGGTCAAGCAACTGGGAACGGTGGATGCGGCGGCGCTGATTGCCAAGCGTCATGCGGCGGTGCCGATGGGGTTTATGGGCGATGCGTGGGATGTGGCCCATGCCGTTGCCTTCCTTGCCAGTGACGAAGCGCGATATATCACTGCCACCCAGCTTGTCGTCGATGGTGGCATGACCGCCGCCCGCACCGCCTGAAAGGTTCGCCATGTCCCGTCCTGTTATCATCAGCTGTGCCGTCACCGGATCGGGTGACACGGTTGGCCTAAGCCGCTTTGTCCCCGTAACCCCCGCGCAGATCGCGGATGATGCGCTGGCGGCCCATGCGGCGGGGGCGGCGGTGGTGCATCTGCATGTGCGCAACCCCGAAAACGGCGGGCCAAGCCGCGACATGGCGCTGTATCGCGATGTGGTCAGCCGCATCCGCGCGGCGGGCACGGATGTCATCATAAACCTGACTACCGGCATCGGCGCGCGCTTTGCGCCGGATCAGGATGATCCGAACCGCAATGCCTCGGCCGGAATGGCCAGCCCTGCCGACCGCATCAGCCATGTGCTGGAGTTGCGCCCCGAGATTTGCAGTCTTGATGTCGCGACGATGAACTTTGGCAAACATGCCTTTGTGAACACTCCCGACCATATCACGCAGATCGCCGAGGCCGTGCGCGCCGTGGGCGTGAAGCCGGAGCTTGAGGTGTTCGATCTGGGCCATATCGCGCTTGCGAAACATCTGGGGGGCAAGGGCCTCTTCGCCGATCCGCCGTTTTACCAGCTTTGCCTTGGCGTGCCATGGGGCGCACCTGCGACCACCGAGTCCATGATGGCAATGCGGGCGATGCTGCCTGCGGGTTCAAACTGGTCGGCCTTTGGTGTCGGCGCGCAGCATTTTGCCACCGTGGCGATGGCGGTGGTGAACGGCGGCCATGTGCGGGTGGGGCTTGAGGATAATCTTTACATGTCCAAGGGCGTGCTGGCCGAAGGCAACGCCCCCCTTGTCGCCCGCGCCGCACGGATCATCCGCGAAATCGGGGCCGAACCCGCATCTCCCGCCGAGGCGCGCAAGATTCTGGGGCTGGGCTAGCCCGTGGCGCGGCTTTCCCTGCCCGAAATCCCGACCCCCGAACAGGAAAAGGTGATTGCCGAGGCGATAGCCGGCAAGCGCGGCAAGGTGCCCGCGCCGATGATCGGCTGGCTGCCCAACCCCGAACTGGCACGGCGGGCGCAGCATTTGGGGGCGCTGCTGCGCTATGACACCTCACTTGAACCGGCGCTGAGCGAGATTGCGATTCTGGTCTGCGGGCGGCACTGGACCTCGCATCATGAATGGAGCGCGCATAAGCGGATCGCGCTGGAGGCGGGCGTTGATCCGCGCACCGTCGCCGATATCGCTGCGCGCAAACCCGATCCCTTTGCCCGCAATGACCGCGAAAGGATCGTGCTGCGGGTGGCCTCGGTGCTGCTGGCGCAGACCAAGCTGCCGGATGCGCTTTATGCCGAAGGGGTGGCGATACTGGGGCTGCGGGGCATGGTCGATCTGGTGGGAATCCTTGGCTATTACAGCCTTGTCGCGCTGACCCTGAACGCGTTCGAACTGGGCCTGCCCGAAGCCCATGCGCCGGAACTCGACTAGTATTCCTTGAACAGCCGCACAAGGAAATCAATGAAGGCCCGCGTCTTGGGCGAGGTTTGCTTTGACCCCGGATACACCGCGTAAAGCGCGATATCCGAATCGGTCGAGCTGACCTGATAATCGGGGAACACGTCCACCAGCGCCCCGCTTTGGATCGAGGCGCGCACCATCGCCTCTTGCAGCATCACCAGCCCCAGCCCGTTGAGCGCCGCTGTCATCAGCACGGCGGAACTTTCGGATTCCAGATTGCCGGACACGCTGACAGAGGTGGTCTTGCCGTCCCTGCTAAAGCGCCAAGAACTGTCATAGCTTTTGGCGCGGTAGACGATGCAATTGTGGGTCTCAAGCGCGTCAGGATTCGTGGGCATCCCGTTGGCGGCAAGATAGCCGGGACTGCAACAGACCAGCCGTTTGCCGGGCGACAGGCGGCGCGCGATCAGGCTGGAATCCTCAAGACTGCCCAGCCAGACCGCCACATCGACGCCCTGCGACACCAGATCCTCGCGCACATCGGTCAGGGTGACATCCAGTTTGATATTGGGATGCTTCTTCAGAAAAGCGGGCAGGGCGGGCACGATAACCTGATTGCCCACCGAATGACGCAGATGCAGCCGGAGCAGGCCCTTCACGTCTTTCTGGAACGACGCAACCTCGCGCTTTACCGAGTCGTAGGTTTGCAAAACCTCTCGGATGCGGGCGTGATAAAGTTTGCCCGCCTCGGTCAGGGACAAGCTGCGGGTGGTGCGGTGCAGAAGATGCACGCCAAGTCGCTGTTCAAGGCTGTTAACCTGTCGCGCCACGGTGGCAACCGAAACCCCGATCTCGGCGGCAGCTGCGGAAAAGCTGCCGCTTTCGACCACCTGCAAAAAGGCGCGGTTGGTCATCATCTCGTCCATCGAAGGGCGCCCCTGCAAACTGCCGTATTCGGGCGATTATCTGCAAAAATCGCAAAGATGCAACCTATATTCGCCTATAAGTCGCTGCTGGTTATTGCATTTCAAGCGCATAGTGGCGCGAGGCGGTACGCCAGAACACATCCTCTTGCGCCTTGGTCGGGGCATCTTGCAGCAGCAGCTTGAAAGCGTTCAGCCCCGTTGCATAACTATAGCTGCCCTTGTCGACCGGAAAGTTGCTGCCCCACATGCAGCGGTCAGGCCCGAACAGATCCAGCGCGGTATGCACCCAAGGCCGCCAGACGGCTGCAAGGTCGGCAGAGCTTGGCGGCAGCGGCGCGTCGTCAAACCCGAAGGACGAAAGCCGCATCCCAAGGCCCGACAGTTTCATCAGCACATTCGGACAAGCCGCCAGCGCCGCCATCCCGCCATGCCACGCCGCAAAAACATCACGTTCAGCATGGGCATGGGCGCGGACAATGCCGCCAAGGTGGTTCACGACAAAGGGCAGGTCGGGAAAGGCGCGGGCCAAGGCGGCGAGGCGGGGCAGTCGCGGATAATAGGCCCAGATTTCAAATGGCAGACCAAGGCTTTGCAGCAGTGACAGTCCCGCCCGAAAGCTGGGGCTGTCGGCCATGTCCTCAGTCGTCGGGTAGGCGGGATTGTAGAGGCTGGCATCGGCGTCCCACGCCAGCGGTTGCCGGATACCGCCAAGCCGCCCGCCATCGCGCGCCAACCCGCCTGCCGCCGCGATATGACGCTGCAGCACTGGCAGCAGCCGCGCGCCCAGCGTCAGATCGACATGCGCCACGATGCGGGCCGCGATGCGCGCATTGCCATAAAGCCCGCTTGCACTCATCGCGGCCTGACCGTTCAGGAATTCCGTCTCGCCCAGAGATGCAAGATCGCGCGGTCCTTCGCTGCGCAGCATGGCGCGCGCCTGAACGGCGACGCTGGCGCGGATGTCATGGCCGCTGTGCAGGTCTGCCAGATAATCCTCCAGCAGATAGCGCAGGCCGGGGCGGTGATACAGGTGATGATGGCTGTCGATCACCGGCAGGTCGGGCGCGATGGCCGGTTCGGACCGCAGGGCCAACCAATCAGGGCGCAGGTCAAAGGCGGTGGGGGGCTTGGGCATCTGCGGGCCTTTGGCTGCCTGTGGGCGGTAGGGGCGCAGCATTTCGGGAAAGGCGGCGTTTGGCAACAGCGGGGGGTGCAAAACTCTGTTGCGCGCGGCTGCTTGCCTGCTTGCGCTTTGCATGACGCGCAAAAGACGTTTTCACCCAAGGCGGCTACTGCACAGGCCACGGGGTGGTAGCGTTTTTGAACCCGCAGGGCTGACGCTTGCGGTGACAGGCGGGCTTACCCCTTGTAGGGAGGCCGCAGAAAGGGCGACTGGGGTGAAGTAGCAGCGCCGTCGCGACACATCGCTACATCAGGGAGGGCGACCAAACCCGCGGGTCAGGTCGCAAGTGGAGGAATAAGAATGAAATTCGCAAACAAGGTCGTGGGCCGTCTGGCCGCAGGTCTGATGCTGACAACCGCCCTGCTTGGCACGCAGGCCTTGGCCGAGGGCAAGACCTTTGGCCTGATCGTCAACAATATGGCCTTCCCCTATAACGTGGTGCTGGCCGACGGCTTTACCGCAGCCCTTGCCGCCAGCGGTGACAAGGCCGTTGTGCTTGACTCGAAGATGAGCATGGAGACGCAGGCGAACCAGATCGACGATCTGATCGCGCAAAAGGTGGATGGTATTGCCTTCATGCCGAACGACTCGCTGGCCGTGACGGCGCTGGTCGACAAGGTGGCCGAGGCCGGTATTCCGATCGTATCGGCGGCGGTTCCGGTGGGCGATCCGAACGTGAACCCCGTTGACTATGCCTATCCGAACCTGAACGCGCTGGTGGCAACGCAGGATGTTCTGGCGGGCCATGTCGCGGGCGTTTATGCCGCAAGCGTGCTGCCGAAAGACCGCGAGGTGAAAATCGCCGTGGTCGAGGGCGCGCCGGGTTTCTCGGTGGTCAAGCAGCGTCAGGAAGGCTTTGAGGCCGCGCTGACCGAAGGCGGCATCCAGTTCAAGATCGTGTCTTCGCAGGCATCGGACTGGACCCCTGAATCGGGCGAGGCGATTTGCCAGAACGCGCTGACCGCCAACCCCGATCTGGACGCGATCTTCAGCCACGCCGACGATATGGCGCTGGGCTGTGCCAAGGCGATTTCGGCTGCCGGTTCGTCGGCACGGCTGATCGCCACGGGCGGCGGTTCGGCCTTGGGCGCGGTGGCGATCAAGGACGGCGAGATCGAAGCCTCGGTCTGCACGCAGCCCGGTCTGATCGGCGATTTGTCGGCCAAGGAGTTGCAAAAGGCGGCGGCCGATCCGGCCAATGCCGCCAAGGGGCAGTATGTAACCTATGAGATGGTGGCCCTGACCAAAGAGAACGTGGATAGCTGCCCGCAGTGGTAAGCCTGCGCTAGGAATGACACAGGGCGGCGCTGGCAACGGCACCGCCCTTTTCTGTGCGCGCTAGTGCAGGTCCTGAAACGGTTTCATCATCATGTCGTCGGTCTGCGGCACGGTCTCGCGTTCGATCATGCGGCGGACATGCGGTTTCTCACCGCGCCGGTTCAGGGCGACAAGCCTGTCAGTCACATCGGCGTCCATGCGGGTGCGGCGCTGGTTGTGGCGCAGGTAATCCGCCCATGTCGGCACATGGTAGGCCTCTTTCCACAGGTTCGGGTTTTCCACATCGCGCAACAGCACCCAATGGCGGGCGCCGTCGCGGATGCGGATGCGGCGGCGGTCGGTCATCACGGCCAGAAAGGCGGGCACATCGGCTTGGTCGATGTCATATTCGATCAGGATAAAGATTGGGCCGCTGCGGGGCTGGATGTCAAGCTGGGTCGGGGGTTCTTGAAACTGGTTCAAGGGATCAAGGTTCTGCGCGCTTAGCGCAGGCAAGCGGAACCGCAACCCGATGGCCGCCCCTGCGACCGATGCCGCAGAGGCCGCATAAAGTGCGGTTGGCACATCAAAGCCTTGCGACAGCGCGCCCCAGATCCAGCCTCCCGCTGTCATCCCGCCGAAAATCGCGGTCTGATAGATCGACAGCACCCGCCCAACCACCCAGCGCGGGGTGGAAAGTTGCACCACCACGTTGAACAACGACAGCGCCAGCACCCAACTTGCGCCCGCAGGCAGCAGCACAAGACTGGTCAGCCAGACTGACCGGCTGATGCCCACCAGACAGGCGGCCAAGCCCATGCCGATGAAGGCAAGCCGCACCACGGCTTCGCTGCTTAGGCGGGCGCGCAGCCAGCCGTTCGCCAGACCGCCAAGGATCGCGCCGATGCCAAACGCCCCCAGCAGGACGCCAAAGACCAAGGCGCTGCCATCGAGCAGGTCGCGCGCCACCAATGGCAGCAGGGCCAGGATGGCCACAGCCGAGACGCCAAAGGCAAAGCCGCGCAGGATCACGATCATCAGGTCGGGCGACATCGATACATAGCGCAGACCTGCCCAGACCGCCCGCGACAGGTTTTCGCGCGGCAAAAGGGCCTTGGGCTGTGCGGCGGGCATCTTCAGCAGCGCAAATACCATCGGCACAAAGCTGAGCGCATTGAAGGCAAAAGCTGCCGCCGCCCCCGCCGCCGCCACGATAAAGCCGCCAAGCGCAGGGCCGACGCTGCGGGTCATATTCAGGCCCATGCTGTTCAGCGTGACCGCCCCCGCGATCTGGTCGCGCGGCCCGATATCGCCAACCGAGGCCTGCCATGCGGGCGTATGAAGGGCGGTGCCGCAGCCCAGCAGGAACGTCAGCGCCAGCAACAGCCAAGGCGTGACATGTCCGGCAACGGCCACTGCCGCAAGCCCGATCGCCACAGCCATCATGAACACCTGCGCCACCAGCAGCACGCGCCGCCGTTCATAGCTGTCGGCGATGGCACCCGAAGGGATCGAAAACAGCATGATCGGCAGCGTCGTCGCCGCCTGCACAAAGGCCACCATGTCGTTCGAGCTGGCGATGGTCGCCATCAGCCACCCCGCCCCCACCGTCTGCACCATGGTCCCAAGGTTGGAAATCACGCCGCCCAGCCACAGCAAGCGAAAGACAGGGCTGGAAAGCGGGCCGGACAAAGACGATTTTGACATCGGGAGATTCCCCCGGCCCCGCGCAGTCGGGCCATTTCAAACGAAGTCGCAGATCGGCCCGCGATCTGCAACGCTTGCCACGCGGGACTCGCGGTGTCTGGCTATAATGCTGACCTATACCAGCCCGACCCGTTTTGATGCGGTTGATTTAGCGCAAAGACCAAGGTTCTCAGGGGCTTTATCCGGCTCTTGCGCCCTTTGGCGATCAAAGTGACAGGCCCTTGTCCTGCCGCGCCGTCGGGGCGTGCAGTGAATGGCATAATACGTAGTTATAACCCCCCTGTCCGCGTCTGGCCGAACCCCTGTATCGGGTAAACTCGCCATGCTACGCCAAGGATGGAGGAACTGCGGTGGGCGCTTCGGAAGGCTGCCGCGAAACATTCAACCAGACCTGGTGGCTGTGGCACAGCAAAGCTGAAGCCAAGACCAATACGGAAAAGCAAGGACGCAGGCGGCAGACCATGCCTTGCCCTGCGCCCCGAGACTTGAACGCTTGTCGATATCAATCGGCCCGCGAAACCTTAACATACTGATCAGGGAGGATCATATGAAAATGACGTCGAAAGGGACTATCCGTTCCGCGCTGATGGCTGCAACGCTGTTGTCGGCAGGTGCCGCCTATGCCGAGGAACTGACCTTCGGCTATGTTCCGGCCAGCCTTGAGTATCCCTATAACGTGCAGACGGCCGAAGGCTTCAAAGAGGCGGCGGCCAAAGCAGGCGTGGCGGTTGTGGTGCTTGATCCGCGCGGCAGCGTGGAAAAGCAGGGCAACGCCATCGACGATCTGCTGACGCAGAACGTGGACGCCATCGGTTTCTTGCCGCTGGACTCGGTCGTGGCCGAAGCCTTCGTGGACAAGATCGACGAGGCGGGCAAACCGGTTGTTGCCATCGCATCGCAGGTCGGTGATCCGAACACCCGCGCCGTTGATGATCCCTATCCGAAACTGACGGCTTTCGTCGCCACCGACAACTTCAAGGCCGGTTACGTTTCGGGCGAAATGGCAGCGGCCATCCTGCCGAAAGACCGCACCGCCAAGATCGCAATCGTGGAAGGTGATCCGGCCTATGCCGTGGTCAAGCTGGACACTGACGGGTTTCGCGCCGCGCTGGACAAGGCCGGTGCCAACTATGAGATCGTTGCCGCCCAGCCGACCAACTGGACACCGGACGAAGGCGAAGCGGTTTGCCAGAACTTCCTGACTGCCCATGAAGATCTGGACCTGATCTTCAGCCAGGCTGACGACATGGCTATCGGCTGCGCCCGCGCCATCGAGGCGGCAGGGTCGGATGTCACGCTGATCGCCACGGGCGGCGGTTCCAAGCTGGGCGCTGATGCCATCATGGCAGGCGAGATGTATGGTTCGGTTTGCACCCGTCCGCGTTATCTGGGCGAGTTGATGTTCCAGGCGATGTATGAAGCTGTCACCAACCCCGACACGCCGAAGGCGCGCTATGTCTCGTATGACATGCCGCAAATCACCAAGGACACCATCGCCGACTGCCCCGAGCAGTGGTGATCGACACGCGGCGTTGACCTGAAGGAGCGGCATAACGCATGGACCAGAACACTCCGATCATGACCCTGCGTTCGGTCGCAAAGACCTTTGGCAACGCCACAGTTGCCTTGCGCGGGGTCGATCTCGACATCGTGCAAGGCAAGGTTCACGGCCTTTTGGGCGCGAACGGTGCGGGTAAGTCTACCCTTATCAAAATTCTGTCCGGAACCTTCAAGGCATCGGGCGGAACCATCATCTGGCGCGGGCAACCCGTAAGCTGGGACAGCCCCAAGGCTGCGAATGATATGGGGGTGGCCACGATCCACCAGCATATCCCTTTGGTTCCCACGCTTTCGGTGCTTGAAAACGTGTTTCTGGGCAGTGGGGGGGCGTGGCGTCTGGCCCGTGCCTCGCGCAAGCGGTTTGACGAGCTGTGCGCGCGGATGAACTATTGGCCTGATCCGGATGCGCTGGTCAGCGATCTGTCCATCGGCGCGCGGCAGATGGTCTGCATCCTGCAGGCTTTGGGAACCGGTGCCGATCTGATCGTGATGGACGAACCTACCGCCTCGCTGGCCACCGACGAACGCGAACTGGTCTACGCGGCGGTCAAGCAGCTTTCCAAGGTTGAAAACAAGGCGGTTCTCTTCGTCTCGCACTTCCTTGATGAGGTGATGGCGCTGACCGATCAGGTGACGGTGCTGCGCGACGGCGAGGCGGTTCTGCGCGCCGAAACCCATACGCTGGACGAAAGCCGTCTGGCCGAAGCCATCGTGGGCAAGCAGATTGTCGAGTTGGAACGCGCGGCACAGGGGCGCAGCGAAGCGGCCTTGGCCGCGGCACCCATCCGGCTGGAACTGCGCGACCTTGCCTCGTCGGGGCGGTTGAAGCCGCTGTCGCTAAAGGTTGCCAAGGGCGAGGTGATCGGGATTGCTGGCCTGCTTGGGTCTGGGCGCAGCGAGTTGATCCATGCCATCTTTGGCGCGGACAAACATGCCACTGGCACGGTTGTGCTGGATGGTCAGCCCGTGCCGATTGGCACGGCGGCGGCGGTCAAGGCGGGCATCGGTCTGGTGCCCGAAGACCGGATGGGGCAGGGGCTGGTGCCGGATTTTGAAATCTGGCGCAACCTGACGCTGCCTGCCTTGCACAGCGTGTCGGTGCTGGGGTCGCTGCCCGTCACCCAACGCGAAAAGGACCGCGGCGAAGAGGCGATCCGCATGCTGTCGATCAAGGCAAGCTCTCCGGATATTCTGGTGCGCGAACTCAGCGGCGGCAACGCGCAAAAGGTCACCATCGCCAAATGGATGTTCAGCGATGTGAAGCTGTTCCTGCTGGATGAACCGACGGCAGGCATCGACATCGGTGCCAAGACCGACATCCTGCGGCTGATCCGTAAACTGGCGGACGAGGGCAAGACCGTTGTGATGGTCTCGTCCGAATTTGAAGAGTTGCTGGCAGTTGCCGACCGGATTCTGGTGATGCGCGACGGCGAATGCACCGCCATTCGTCACGCGCATCAGACCACCGAACACGAACTTCTGTTGCTGGCAGGCGGGCAAGCCACAGCCAAACCGGCCGATGGCCACAATTCAGATCAAGCGGCAGGACATTGACATGACCATGGCAAGCGAGACCCCAATGCAAAAGACCGAATCCCGCGCCGCGCCGTCGGCCACCCCGAAGAAGAATAACTGGGCGCGCATGTTCGGGCTGCGCGAGATGGGCGTCTATTATGCGCTGATCCTGCTGATCTTCGTGCTGACGATGATCACCACCTATACGGGGCAGGACAATTACCTAAGTATCCTGAACATGACCAACGTGATCTATCAGGCATCGCTGATCGCGATCATGGCGGTCGCGATGACGGTGATCCTGATAAGCGGCAACTTCGACCTTTCCGTAGCCTCGGTTGCGGCGATCTCGGCGGCGGTGCTGGTGGGCAATGCTGATGCGGTCGGCTTCTGGCCTGCCGTGGCGCTGGCGATGGCCGTGGCCATGGGCATCGGCCTGCTGAACGGCTCTATCGTGCAGTTTCTGGGCATCAACGCCTTCATCGTGACCTTGGGCACCATGACCGCCGTGCGCGGCCTGATCCTGATCTACACCGACGGGCGGTCGCTTTCGGTCAAGGACCCCGAGGTGATCGCCACCATGAAAGCCTTTGAAGGCGGAAAGTTCGACGTGTTCTGGCTGTTGGTTGCCGCCGGGGTCGCCTGTCTGGCGCTGGGCATCGGCAGCATCCTGAAATCGCGTGCAGCGCAAAAGCAACTGCGACCAGCGGCGGTGGGCACGATCATCGGGGGCGCGGCCCTGCTGGCCTTTGCGACGGCCTCGGGGGGCGAGCTGGTGTTGCGCACGCCGGTTGTCTACATGGGCATCTTTACCACGCTGGTGTGGTTTGTGCTGACCTTCACCATGGTGGGCCGCCGTCTTTACGCCGTGGGCGGCAATCCCGAAGCCGCACGTTTGTCGGGCATCAATGTGCTGCGTTACAAGCTGATGGCCTTTGTGCTGTGCAGCGGGGCGGCGGGCTTTGCCGGTGTGCTGTTCGCCAGCCGCCTGCGCTCGATCAACCCCGCCGGCCTGACGGGGGCCGAGCTGACGGTGATTGCGGCGGCGATCCTTGGCGGCACCTCGCTTTTCGGCGGGGCGGGCAGTGTGATCAAGACGCTGGCGGGGGCGCTGCTGCTGTATTCGCTGACCAACGGCTTCAACATCCTGAACCTTGGGGCAAACTGGCAGGGGCTGATCGAAGGCATCGTCGTGGTTGTTGCCGCCGCCATCTATACCGTGGGCAACCAGGGGCAGGCCAAGGGCCACTGAAAGACAGGCGCCTGCCTGTTAGCGGGCGCTTGCCATTTTTATCGAACGACAAGGACCGATCATGACCACAGCCCCCGTATTCAATTTCTCCGGCAAGGTTGCCTTTGTAACGGGTGCCGGCAGCGGGATCGGGCGGGCCACCGCGCTGGCCTTTGCCGCAGCCGGTGCAAGCGTTGCGATTGTCGATATCTCGGATCGGGGCTTGACCGAAACGGCGGCGCAGATTGCCGCGCTGGGCGGCACATCGCTGTCCCTGCGCGCCGATGTGACGAAATCCGCCGAGATCAAGGCGGCGCTGGACCAGACTGTCGCCGCCTTTGGCCGGTTGGACGCGGCCTTCAACAATGCAGGCATCGAACAGCCCGGCGCGTCGATTGTCGATCTGACCGAAGAGATGCTGGACCGCGTTCTGGCGGTGAATCTCAAAAGCGTGTTCCTGTGCATGAAGCATCAGATTCCGCTGATGCTGGCGAACGGCGGCGGGGCGATTGTGAACACCTCGTCCGGCGCGGGGGTGATCGCCATCCGCAACCAGTCGGGCTATTGCGCGTCGAAGTTCGGGGTGACCGTGGCGTCGAAGGTGGCAGCGCTGGAATATGCCGATCAGGGCATCCGCGTGAACGCGCTGTGTCCAGGCATCATCGACACCCCCATGATCGCCCGCTACACCGGCGGAACCGAGGAAGGCCGCGCGCGCATCATCGAACAGGAACCCGTGGGCCGCATGGGCAAGCCCGAAGAGATTGCCGCCACCGTGCTGTTCCTGTGTTCAGAGTCGGGCGCCTTCATCACCGGCCACGCTCTGGTGGCCGATGGGGCGCAGACCGCTGGCATCTAGGCCAGCGACCGGATCAGATCTGCCGCATCCGCGACGTCTTCCAGCGCCCGTGCCAGTTCGATGGCACGGGCGATCTTGCTTTCCGCGACGGGGGTGATGGCGACACGCGCACATTCGCGGAACTTGGCGCAGACGTCCTCCCAGTCCATAGGGTTGTCGGCATTGCCCGGAACGCCGGTGCCGGTTTTCATCCAAGACCGCCCGTCGTTGGCCACGATTTCGACCCGACCTGCCGGAAGCTCTAGCGTCCAGTCCAGCGCGGGGTCAGACACAAGGCTGATCTTGCGGCCCGCCGCAAGCACCTCTGCATCGCGCAGGCCGGTTTCGGAAAAGTCCGTCACCGCCATGCCTTTGCGCACGATGGCAACGGACACCAGAAACGGCAGGCTGAATTTGGCATCGGCAAGGGTCGCAGGCGCGCGACGCTCTGCCAGCGGCTGGCACATCAGATCATGGTAATCCCCAACATGCAGGCGGATTTCGGCGATCTCGGCCAGCGACAGGTTCTGTTCGGTCACAATGTCGATGGCTGCTTTCATATGGCTATGTGCCGTGCCAACGCAGGGCCAGCGTTTATACAGCGTGCCTGCGCCCAGCATGTCGGTGCCCAGCCCCGCCAGCATGGCCGCGCGGTCATAGCGCCCGCCGAAATAGCTGTTGAAAAAACCGTATTGGCCTTCGAACATCCGGTCGATACCCGTCACCCCCTTTTCCGCCATCATGACCGCCAGCACCGCGCCCTTGGCCGAAAAGCCCGCATACATGCCGCGCAGGTCGCTGCCGCGTCCGGCTATCATCTCCATGATGCCACTGGACTGCATCGAGGCGATGCCGATGGCATGCGCGATCTTTTCGGCAGGCAGCCCCGCCACGCGGGCAGCGGCGGCCGTGGCGGCAAAGACCGCCAGCACGGTCGACAGGTTCCAGTCTTTCTTCCAACCAACATTGCAGCGCAGGCGGGCAAAGATATCCTGACCGATGGCAACGGCGGTGATCAGCTCTGCCCCCGTCACGCCACCGCGTCGTTCAGCAAGGGCAAAGCAAGCGGGGATGATCGAGCTGGCGCAATGCTGGCCCCATGGGGTCTGGTCGTCATAATCCAGACAATGAGCCAAGGCGCCATTGGCAAAGGCCGCCATCAGGGCAGGGGCCTTGCCGCCAAAGGCCAGCAGCGTGCAATCGGGCGCGCCGCCCGTTTCGCGCACGATCTCGATCACCGCCTGCACGGCCGGTTCCATCCCGCTGGCCGCAAGGATCACGCCCAGCGTGTCAAGGATGCTTTGCTTGGCGGCGTCGCGGGCGCTTGGGGACAGATCGTCATAGCGCAGGTTCGCCGCGTGGTCGGCAAAGATGTGAACAAGGTCACGGGTGTCGGGGTCGCGGGAGTCAGACATGGGCTGCGCCTTTGGCTTAATTCTGTGGTGCCAACCTTATAGCCGCTGCAGGGGGCAAGGCCGCAGCAGAAATCAACCAGTCATAACACAAGGTTATATCAAAGGGCCGCGTATGTCCTGCCCCGCGTTGCGCCACCCGTCGCGCGCGGAGTAGTTTGCCCCTGATTTCCCAAGCTGGAAGCCCCTTTCCGATGCCGCCGATCCTTGCCTTTCCCGCACTTGCGGGCATGTCCTATCCACGACTAGAGCCGTTCTGGCAGATCGCGCCCGATGCGGCGGCTATTGCTGCCTTGCCCGTCGATGCGCGTGCCAAGGTGCGCGTGCTGATGACCAGTGCCTCGCGCGGGTGTTCGGCGGCGATGGTCGATCTGCTGCCAAATCTGGCCTTTGTCATCTCGCAAGGGGCGGGGCTGGACAAGATTGACTCGGGCGCATTGGCGGCGCGCGGGATCAGGCTGCGGCCGGTTTCCGAGACGGTGACCGAGGACGTGGCCGATCTGGCGATGGCGCTGACGCAGATGCTGTGCCGCAACCTGCGCAACGCCGATGCCTTTGCCCGCAGTGGCGCTTGGGAGGGGCAGCGGTTCGATCTGGGCGATAGTCTGGTCGGGATGACCATGGGCATCGCGGGGCTAAGCGGGCGGATAGGGCAGGCGATTTCCGCGCGAGCGCGGGTGTCGGGGATGCAGATCGCGGGGCTTGATCGCACCTCGAACGCCGGTTTGGGCGCGCTGCATGATGGCTGGCAGGCGCTGGCGGCGGCATCGGATGTGCTGGTGCTGGCCGTGCCGGGGACCGATGATCTGGCAGGCGTGATTGATTCCGACGTGCTGGCGGCATTGGGGCCAAAGGGACGGCTGGTGAACGTAGGTCGCGGCACTTTGGTTGATACCTTTGCCCTGATTGACGCGCTTGAAACAGGCCGGATCGCGGGGGCCGCGCTGGACGTGCTGGACAGCGAACCACAGGTGCCCGCCCGCCTTTCAGCCCTGAACAACGTCATCCTGACCCCGCATATCGGCGCGCAGACTTGGGGCCAACGCGCCCGCGCCGCCACACTCGCCGAGGCCGAGGTTTTGGCCTTTCTTGACACGCTTTAAGCAGACCGACTGCAAAGGACGCCCGCTATGACCGAACCCACCCTTTCCTATCCGCGCATCGGCCTGTTGATCGACGGTGAATGGATTTATGACCGCCCGACCCTGTGCAACGTCGAAAACCCTAGCACCGAGGCGATCATCGGCACCGTGCCGAAGGCAACCGAGGATGATCTGAACGCAGCACTTGCGTCATCCGCGCGCGGGTTCGAGGTGTGGCGCAAAACTTCGCCCAGCGAACGGGCCGCGTTGATGCGGCGGGCGGCGGCACTGGTACGGCAGCGGGCCGAGGAAATCGCGCCGATCTTTGTGCAGGAATCCGGTCGCACCTTGGCCGAGGTGCGGGCCGAAATCGAACGCTCGGCCACCTTCCTTGACTGGGATTCCGAGGAAATCCGCCGCATCTATGGCCGCATCGTGCCGACCGATCCGCCGATCCAGCAATATGTGATCCGCGAACCCGTCGGCCCCGTTGCCGCCTTTACCCCGTGGAACGTCCCGATGAGCGCGCCGTCGCGCAAGATCAGCGCCTCGCTGGCGACGGGCTGTTCGATAATCCTGAAACCGTCGTCGGATACGCCCGCCACCGCCTGCCTGTTCGCGCAGTGCTTTATCGACGCAGGCCTGCCCAAGGGGGTGCTGAACGTGGTGTTCGGCGACTCTGATCAGGTGTCGCGCACGCTGGTTCTGTCGCCCATCACGCGGCTGGTGACGCTGACCGGATCGATCCATGTCGGCAAGCATCTAAGCCGCCTTGCCGTTGAAACCATGAAGCCCGTGCTGATGGAGCTGGGCGGTCATGCCCCCGTTCTGATCGACGAAAACGTTGATCCCGCCGAGGTGGCGCGGCTGGCGGCGCATTGGAAATTCCGCATGGCGGGGCAGTTCTGTTCTGCCGCGTCACGCTTTCTGATCCATGAGCGCGTCTATGACGATTTCGTGGCCGCCCTGACGCATGAGGCGGAAAAGCTGAAGGTGGGGGACGGCTTTATGGAGGGCGTGCAGATGGGTGCGTTGGCCAATCGCCGCCGTCTGGCGACGATGGAGGCGTTTGTGAAAGATGCCGTGGACCGTGGCGCGCGGCTGGCCACAGGCGGCGCGCGGCTTGGCAATCGCGGCTGGTTCTTCCAGCCCACGGTGCTGGCCGATGTGCCGCCCGATGCGCAGGTGATGACCGAGGAAACCTTCGGCCCGATTGCGCCCTGCATGGCGGTCAAGTCGATGGAACAGGCGCTTCAGATCAGCAACAGCCTTGAGATGGGTCTGGCCGGTTTCGTCTTTACCAATGAAATGGCGACAGCGAACTGGCTGACGCATGAATTGCAGGTGGGGTCTGTAGCACTGAACTGCTTTACCAGCCCCGGTGCCGATGCGCCCTTCGGTGGCTACCGCGAAAGCGGGATCGGGCGCGAGGGCGGCCCCGAGATGTATCAAAGCTATACCGTTGCCAAAACCATCGCCGAGCGTCGCGTTCGGGTATGACTGCGGTTGACGACAGGGCGCTGCCAGCGGGCTTGCCCGCCGGTGCGTTCCCTATACACTCTGCCCTTGCGGCGTGCGCGTTGCCGCAAGAGCAGGACACCGCCGACATGTTCGAGATCGACCCCAAGAAGCTGCTCTATTTCGCAACCGTGATCGAGCATGGCAGCCTGAACAAGGCAGCCAAGACGCTGCATGTCTCGCAGCCCGCCCTGTCCACCTCGATGGATCGGCTTGAGGCAGAAATGGGGATGCATCTGATGGAACGCGGCCCATCCGGCATCGTTCCGACCAGCTTTGGCGAGATTCTTTACTGTCATGCCCGCCTGATCCGCGAGGAAGTCGAACTTGCCAAGCGCGCCCTGCTGAACGCCCGCAACGGCGAGGTTGAATCGATCCGCGTCGGAAGTCTGCCAAGCATGGCAGGCAGCGTCATTCCCATGGCCTTGGGCCGCTGGCGCGCGATGTATCCCGACGGGGATTTGCAGGTTGTTGAAAACGCGCAGTTCGATCTGCTGACGGGTCTGCTGCGGCGGGACTTCGACTTTGTGATCGGCCTGACCGAGGTTTTCGACATGCTGGACGGTTTGCGCCAGCAAGTGCTGTTCCGCGACAACCGCTGCGTCATTGCGCGGCCCGGCCACCCTCTGTTCGAGGTGGAAAATCTGACTTGGGATGATCTGGTGAAACATCCGTGGATCTCGCCGACCTCGCGGCGGTCCCATTCGGTTCTTGAATATGTGATGAAAACCCTGAACGTCGCGGCACCTCAGCAGGTGACGGTCTGCGGGTCTTTGTCCTTGCTGAAATCGCTTGTGGCGACATCGGACTATCTGGCGCTTTTGCCGTTCCATGCCGCCAGTTCGGAATTTGCCGATGGCCGTCTGGTTGCCCTGCCGTTCGAGGACCCGATCCTAAGCCGCAACATCGCGGTGTTTTTCCGCGAAGGCTATGAGATGGACCAGCCGCGCAAGGATCTGGTCGCCTGTGTCAAGGAAGTCGGGCTGGAACTGTCACGCACCGCGCCCGCCCCCTGAGAAAGCCCCGGCGCGGGGAGCGCGCGCCGGGGTGTCGCCGTCAGAACTTCGGCAGCGTCACCGAGAACAGGATCGACTCTGCCTGTGCGGTGATGTCCGTCGGCTTGTCTTCAGGCAGCAACTCGATGCCGGTCTTGTCGCCATAGGTCTTGCCGTCAACGGTAATGCTGCCGGTCCCCAAGAACAGCACTTCGATCTGGTCGCGGGTGCCGGTGTTAAAGGTGGCACCGGCGTCGATCTTGATGAAACGGATCTGGATGTTGCGCTCGGTGAACACGCCCAACAGCTTGGTCGAAACCCCTGCCGTGCCTGTCGGTGCCCAGTCGTAAGCCTCGGCGTCCATCATCACCACGTCATCGTAACGGGCAGGGTGGAACACCAGTTTCTGGCCGGTCGCCTCTTCGAAACAGGCGGCAGAGCCGTCCATGTTGTGCTTCTTGCCCTTGTCATCAACCCAAGTGAAGATGCCGTCCTTGAAGGTGCCCTTGCTTTCCAGCCGTTTGTTCGCGGCCTCGCGGTCGGGGGTCGAAAGGAAGCCCGAACCGCTGGCCCCGCCGAACTGGATCACCATCATTTCAAGCCCCTCGGGGCGGTCTTGCGGGCCGTAATGCACGCTTTCGGGGAAATAGGCGACCGAGCCTTCGCCCATGATCTTGTGCGGCGAGGCCGGATATTTCCCCTTCAGCACATAGCGGATCTGATCAAAGTTGTGACGGTGGCGCGGAGTACCCCAGCCGCCCGAACCGGTCAGGCCCACATTCAGCAGATAGTTGTTCGGCGAGCCTTCTTCGCCCTGCAACAGGAACTTTTGCGACAGCGTCCCTGTCCGCATCGAACCGACATTTCCGCCGTCCGATGTGGCTGCTTCGGAAATACGCATGATCCAACTCCTTTGTGTCTGGTTGCGGTTGACGCCAGTTAAGGCAGGACGCCCCCGCAGCGATATCCGGTAAATTCCGGCCCTATAATGCTAGGTTATTGGCTGCTGCCGCCGCCGCCTGCTGTCGCTTGATCGGCAAGGCAAAGGCCGCCAAGAGTCAGGAAAGGCCACGACTGCGCCCCCAATCGGGCCGGTTCGTCGCAACTCTGTCAGGCACTGGAAGCCCCATGAACACCGCGCCGATCGTTTCGGAAAACCGGATGAAGCAAAGGATGGAGGCGGGCGGTCTTGCCGTCGGCATGATCGTCCGGCTGATGCGCGGGGTCGAGATTGCGGCCATCGCCAAAAGTGCCGGTTTCGATTGCCTGTATATTGATCTGGAACACTGCAGCTTCTCGCTGGAAACGGTCAGCCAGATCTGCATGACCGCAACCGCGCTGGGCATCACCCCGCTGGTGCGCGTGCCGGGGCTGAACGCGGCGGACATTGGCCGCACGCTTGAGGCAGGCGCGCAGGGCGTGATCCTGCCGCATCTGGAAACGCGCGCCGATGCGGTGGCACTGGTGGATGCGGCCAAGTTCCCGCCGATGGGAAACCGGTCGCTGCTGGGACCGAACCCGCACACGCTGTTCCGCGTTGGCCCTGCTGCCGAAACCATGCAGGCGATGAACGACGCCACACTTGTGACGGGGATGATCGAATCCGTGACGGCGGTGGCCAATGCCGATGATATCGCGGCGGTGGACGGTCTGGACATGCTGCTGATCGGCACGAATGACCTGTGCAACTCGCTAGGGGTGCCGGGGCAGTTGGATCATCCGCAGGTGCGCGAGGCTTACGAACATGTTGCGGCGGCCTGTCGGCGGCATGGCAAGCGGCTGGGGGTGGGCGGGCTGAACTCGCGCCCTGAACTGGCGAAAGAGATGATTGCGCTGGGGGCCAGCTATGTTTCGGCGGGCAGCGACACCGGCTTTCTGATGAGCGCGGCAACAGCAACAGCAAAGACATTCAGGTGAGCGTCGGGGCCGGTGCCACGCGCGCACCAGCCGACCTTGCCCACGACATTCTTGGGAGGAAGTCATGAACGAAGTGCAACACGTCAAAGCCCCGCAGGACTCCGGCGTGCCGGAATGGGCGCGTGACTTCAGCGTGAAAGACCGTGTGGTGGTGATCACCGGTGCAGGGCAGGGGATCGGGCGCGAACTGGCCCGCCAGTTCGGCGCTGCGGGGGCAATTCCGGTGGTGGCCGATCTGCTGATCGACAACGCCGCACTGGTTAAAGCCGAGATCGAGGCGCGCGGCGGGCGGGCGATGGCCGTCAAGGTTGATGTCGCGGACGAGGCTTCGGTCAACGCGATGATTGCGGCGGTTGTGGCTGAACTTGGCCGTGTCGATGTGTTGATCAACAATGCGGCGATCTTCGCCTCGCTGGAAAAGCGCAAGTTCGAGCTGATCCCGATGGAGGAATGGGACCGCGTGATGCGGGTCAATATCAACGGCCCGCTGCTGTGCGCGCGCGCTGTGGCACCTGTGATGCGCAAGGCGGGCTGGGGCCGGATCATCAACATCGCCTCGGATGCCGTGCCGAAGGGCGTGATGAACTACATGCATTATGTCACGTCGAAATCGGCGATGATCGGCTTTACCAACGCCATGGCCCGCGAATTGGGCGAGGACGGGATCAACGTCAACTGCGTGCGCCCCGGTGCGGTGGCAACCGAGGTGGACCGCGCGGTGAACCCGACGCAGGATCTGAAGCGCACCCAGATCGCGCAGCAATGCATCAAGCGCGGGATGGAGCCGCCGGATCTGGTGGGGCTGATGATGTTCCTGTCTGCACCCGCCTCCAGCTTTATCACCGGCCAGACCATCGCCTGCGACGGCGGCTATACCCACAGTTCCTGACCGGCACTTGCGACAGAAGGAAATACCATGACGCATTACGGGCAGATATACATTGACGGGGCATGGGTTGATCCGTCGACCGACGCGACTCGCGCGGTGATTGATCCGACGACCGAGGCGGCCTTTGCCTCTGTCGGGCAGGCGGGGGTTGCCGATGTGGACCGCGCCGTTGCGGCGGCCCGTCGCGCGTTTGTGGGCTTTTCGCAGACCAGCGTGGCGGACCGTGTTGCGCTGATCGACAGCATTATTGCCGCCTACAAGGCGCGGGCGGCTGAGTTTGCCGATGTGATCGCGCGCGAGGTTGGCGTTCCGGTCAGCTTTGCCGCACAGGTTAACGGCCCTGTGGGTCATATGGAGGTGGCGCGCGATCTGCTGAAATCCTATGCCTTCGAGTCGCGCATGGGCGATACCATCATCCGGCGCGAACCGATTGGGGTTTGCGCGCTGATTTCGCCGTGGAACTGGCCGATCCAGACTTCGGTCATCAAGCTGATCTATGCGATTGCTGGCGGATGCACATCCATCCTGAAGCCGTCGGATGCATCGCCCCTGTCGGCCATCCTGCTGGCAAAGGTTCTGCACGAGGCGGGCGTTCCGGCGGGGGTGTTCAACCTGATCATCGGGCGCGGTCGGGTGGTGGGCGAAGCCATGGCCGCGCATCCGGGCGTCGATATGGTGTCCTTTACCGGATCGACCGGTGCGGGTGTCAAGGTGGGCGAGGCTGCGGCGCGCAGCATCAAGCGCACCTGTCTGGAACTGGGCGGCAAGTCCGCCAATGTAGTGCTGCCCGATGCCGATCTGGAAAAGGCCGCGCGCTGGAATATCCAGCGGTGTTTCATGAACACCGGCCAGTCCTGCCACGCCCCCAGCCGCATGATCGTGCATGAAGATCAGGTCGAGGCGGTCTTGCCCTTCCTTGCCGACGAGGCCGCGCGCTTTGTCATCGGTGACCCGCGCGATCCGGCCACCACAATGGGGCCTGCGGTCAGCGAGGGGCAGTTTGCCACCGTGCAACGCTATATCCAGTCGGGCATCGATCAGGGCGCGCGGCTGGTCTGTGGCGGGCTTGGGCGGCCCGAAGGCTTTGAACGCGGTTATTTCCTGCGCCCCACGGTCTTTGCCGATGTGCGCCCCGACATGGCGATTGCGACCGAGGAAATCTTTGGCCCCGTTCTTGCCGTGATCCCCTACCGGACCGAGGACGAGGCGGTGCAGATCGCCAACGATTCCATCTTCGGGCTTGGCGGCTATGTCTTTGGCACCGACCGCGCGCGGGGCTACCGCGTGGCGTCGCAGATTGCAGCGGGTCGGGTGTGCTTCAACGGCGCTGCCACCAATTCGCTGACGCCGATGGGGGGGTATAAACAGTCAGGCATTGGCCGGTCGATGGGCGTGTTCGGGCTTGAGGAATATCTGGAGGTGAAGTCGGTTTACGGCTTTGCGCCCGAGGCTGCGGGGTTGCCCGAACATGTGTGACGGTTGCGGAAACTGCCGCGCGGGATGCGCGGGACAGAAGGATACGAAAATCATGAAAGTCGGCGTGATCGGCCTAGGCTCCATGGGCTTTGGCATTGCCGCTTCGCTGTTGCGGGCGGGCCATGCGGTATGCGGCGCGGATGTCAGTGCGGCGGCGGTGGCGCGGTTGCAGGCGGCGGGCGGACTGGCGGGCAACATCGCGGATGAGGCAGCCTCGCTGGAGGCCGCCATGGTGGTGGTGCTGAACGCGGCTCAGGTAGAGGAGGTGTTGTTCGGCCCCAAGGGCATCGCCGCGCACCTGCCGCAAGGGGCTGTGGTGGTCTGTTGCGTTACAGTCGCGCCGGATTTCGCCCGTGCGATGGCCTCGCGCTGTGTAGGCATGGGTCTGCATTACCTTGACGCGCCGATTTCGGGCGGGTCGGTCAAGGCGGCGGCGGGCAAGCTGTCGATCATGGCATCGGGCACGCCAGCGGCCTTTGCTGCTGCGCGGCCCGTGCTGGCGGCAACCGCTGAAACCGTGTTCGAACTGGGCGACAGCGCAGGGATGGGGTCGGCCATGAAGGCGGTGAACCAGATGCTTGCCGGCACCCATATCGCCGCCATGGCCGAGGCGATCACCTTTGGCATGACCCAAGGCATCACCCCCGAGACATTTGTGCAGGTCATTCCGAAATGCGCAGGTACAAGCTGGATGCTGGAAAACCGCGCGCCGCATGTGGTGGCGGGCGACTACACCCCCCATTCGGCGGTGGATATCTGGCCCAAGGATCTGGGGATCGTGCTGGATGCAGCACGCGCGTCCAAATTCGCGGCCCCATTGACGGCCGCGGCCTTGCAGCAGTTCATCGCTGCCAGCGGCATGGGGCTGGGGCGCGAGGATGATGCCGCTGTGGCCAAGGTCTATGCCCGCAACGCGCAGCTTGCCCTGCCCGGGCAGGGCTGACCCATGGCAACCTATTTCGGAGCCATCGCCGATGATCTGACCGGCGCTACCGATCTTGCCGGATTGCTGGCGCGGTCGGGCGTGCCGGTCTCGCTGCGGATGGGGGTGCCGGACGGGCCGCCCGTTGATGCCGCCGCAATCGAGATCATCGCGCTGAAATGCCGGACCGAACCGGTGGCCGATGCCGTCGCCGAAACGTGCGCGGCCCTTGCGTGGTTGCGCCGCGCGGGCGCGCAGCGGTTTTTCTGGAAATACTGCTCGACTTTCGATTCAACGCAGCAGGGCAATATCGGTCCGGTGGCCGAGGCGCTGATGGCCGATCTGGGGGCCTATCAGACGATCTATTGCCCCGCTTTCCCCGAAAACGGGCGCAGCATCTTCATGGGTAATCTGTTCGTGGGCGAACAGCCCCTGGCGGAAAGCCCGATGAAGGACCACCCGCTGACGCCGATGCGAGATTCTAACCTGATGCGGCTTCTGGCACCTCAGGTCACGGGCGCTGTCGGGCTGGCAAACCGTCTGGTCGTGGCCAAGGGGGCGGCGGCTCTGGCGGCGCGGCTTGCCGAATTGCGCGCACAAGGTATCGCGCATGTCTTGGTGGATGCGGTGTCGAATGACGATCTTTCGGTGATTGCCGCGGCTTGTCAGGATATGGCCCTGATGACGGGGGGCAGTGCTGTGGCCATGCCGCTGCCCGCGCTTTGGGCTGCGCAAGGCTTGGTCGCGCGGCGGCAGGGTGCTGGGTTTGCGCGAGTTGACGGGCCTGCGGTGCTGCTGTCGGGCAGTTGCTCGGCAATGACCAACCGTCAGGTTGCGGCGGCACTGGCGGCGGGACGGCCTGCGTTCCGGCTTGATCCGCTGGAACTGGCCGAACGCGGGGCGAGGCCTGCGCTGGATTGGCTTGCGGCGCAGGATATGGCGGCAACGCCGCTGCTTTACGCCACCGCCGAACCCGTTGCCGTGCGGGCGGCACAGGACCGGCTGGGCAAGGACTGCGCGGGCAAGCTGGTGGAAGACGCGCTGGCCGCCTGCGCGGTGCTTGCGCGCGATCAGGGCGCGCGGCGCTTTGTGGTGGCGGGGGGTGAGACCTCGGGCGCTGTGGCCAAGGCTCTGGGCATCAAGCGGCTGGACATCGGCCCCGAGATTGCCGCAGGCGTGCCGTGGTGTTTCGCGCAAAGCGGCGGGCAGGACGTGGCGATCACGCTGAAATCGGGCAACTTCGGGGCCGAAACCTTTTTCGCCGATGCGCTGGAGCGTCTGGCATGACCGAAGAAACCCGCCTCCGCGAGACGATCTGCACACTTGCGAAATCCATGTTCACTCGGGGACTGACCAGCGGTTCAACGGGCAATATCTCGGCTCGCTTGCCCGATGGCGGGCTGCTTGTGTCGCCTACGGGCACCAGCTTTGGCAGGCTTGATCCGGCGCGGCTGGCGCGGTTCGATGCGGCGGGGCGCCACATCGGGGGCGACGCGCCCACCAAGGAAATGCCGCTGCACGCCGCCTTTTACGACACGCGCAGCACGGCGGGGGCGGTGGTGCATCTGCACGCCTGCCATTCGGTCGCCCTGTCCACCCTGCCCGAAGTGGACCCCGACGATTTCCTGCCCCGCATCACGCCCTATGCGATCATGCTGCTGGGGCGGGTGAAACTCCTGCCCTATATGCGCCCCGGTGATCCCGCGATGGGGCAGGCGGTGCGCGGCCTTGCAGGCAAACGCAGCGCTGTGATGTTGGCCAATCACGGGCCAGTGGTGGCGGGCAGGGATGTCGAAGCCGCCTGTAACGCCATCGAAGAGCTTGAGGCAACCGCTCGCCTTGCCCTGGTGACGCGGGGGATGACCCCGCGCCTTCTGACCGACGCGCAGGTGCAGGATCTGGTCACCACCTTCAACGTCGAGTGGGATGCATGAGATTTTCCGCGAACCTTGGCTTTCTATGGGCCGACCGCCCGCTGCCTGCAGCCATCCGCGCCGCCAAGGCCGCAGGCTTTGACGCGGTAGAGTGTCACTGGCCCTATGACACGCCCGCAGCCGACACCCGCGCGGCCCTGCAAGAGACCGACCTTGCCATGCTTGGCCTGAACACGCACCGCGGCAACACCGCCATCGGCGAAAACGGCCTTGCCGCCCTGCCGGGCCGCGAAGCCGAGGCACAGGCCGCGATAGATCAGGCGTTGGACTATGCCCGCGCCATTGACACCAAAGCCGTTCACGTCATGGCGGGCAACAGCAGCGGCCCGCGCGCAAGGGCGACCTTTGTGGCCAACCTGCGCTATGCCTGCACGGTGGCGGCGCAAGACGGGGTGACGATCCTGATCGAACCGCTGAACCCCTATAACGCCCCCGGCTATTTCCTGAACAGCACGGGGCAGGCGGCGGATATCATCCGCGAGGTCGCCGCCCCGAACCTGAAGCTGATGTTTGATTGCTATCACGTCCAGATCATCGAAGGCGATGTGACACGCAGGCTGGCGCATCTGCTGCCGCTGGTCGGACATATTCAGGTGGCCTCTGTCCCCGACCGCGCCGCACCCGATCATGGCGAGCTGGACTATGCCTATGTGTTCGACCGCATCGCTGCCCTTGGCTGGGGGCATCCCATCGGTGCCGAATACCTGCCTGCGGGCGATACCGACAAAACCCTCGGCTGGCTGGCCGCATACAAAGACACACGCGCAAAGGATACCGCCCATGTCTGACAAACCCGTCATCGGCTTCATCGGTCTTGGCTTCATGGGCCATGGAATGGCCAAGAACATTCGCGTCAAAGGATATGAGCTTTGGGTGCGGGGCCGCGCCAACCGCACCCCCGTCGAAAGCCTGCTGGCCATAGGCGCGCATGAGGCGTCCAGCCCCCGCCATATGGCCGAGGTCTGTGATATCATCCACATCTGCCTGTCAAACTCGCCCCAGATCGATGCCACGATGCGCGGGCCGGAAGGTATTTTGGCGGGCGCGCGCAAAGGGCTGATCGTGATCGACACCTCAACTGCCAACCCCGCCTCGACCGAGGCACTGGCAGCCGAACTTGCGGACAAGGGTGGGCATTTTGTCGATGCCCCCTTGGGCGGCACCCCCGTGCAGGCCGAGGCAGGCCAGCTTTCGGCCATGGTCGGCTGTAATGCCGAGGTGTTTGACCGCATCCGCCCCGTTCTGGATACTTGGGCCGCGAAATCCACTCGCATCGGCGAAGTCGGCAGCGGCCACAAGATGAAGCTGCTGATGAACTTCATCGGCCTGTCTTACGGGGCGCTGTTCTCCGAGGTCGTGGTGCTGGGGGCCAAGGTTGGCATCTCGCCCCAGACCATCCGCGAGGTGATCTCGCCCAGCCGCATGGGCAACGGGTTCTTCGAAACCTTCATGGGATATGTGGTCGACCGCAACCGCGACTCGCACAAGTTTTCCATCGCCAATGCGGCCAAGGACCTGCGCTATCTGAACGACATGGCGTCGGATGCCGATGTGATGAACATCATGGCGGGGGCGGCCAAGCACTATTACACCCACGCCATCGCGACGGGGCAGGGCGAGGATTATGTGCCGATGCTCAGCGATATGGTCGGCGAGATGAACGGCATCGACATGGCCGCCGAGGTGAAGAAGGGCGGCTGATGCGGGTCGGCTTTTCCTTTGGTGGACAGTCATTCAGCGTAACGCTTGAGGGCAACCCGACCGCCCGCGATTTCCTGACGCTGCTGCCTCTGGACCTTGCGATCGAGGATTACAGCCACAACGAAAAGATCGCCCGCCTGCCACGCCCCTTGTCACAGCGGTTTGCCGGTCCCTTCAGGGATGAGCGGGTGGGTGATCTTTGCTACTACGCCCCGTGGCACAACCTTGCCTTTTTCCATGCCGGATACCGCTATTCGCCCGGCCTGATCCGGATCGGGCGGATGGATGGCGACATCAGCCCCTTGTTACGGCGCGGCACCTATCCGCTGCACAGCGAGATTTTAACCTGACTCAAAAGGAGACAATCCATGTTCGCAACCGTGCTGCACGGACCGCAAGACATTCGCTTTGAACGTGTTGACGACCCGAAGATTCTCAAGTCGACGGATGCCATCATCAGACTCGCCGCGACCTGCATTTGCGGGTCGGATCTTTGGCCCTATCGGGGGCTGCAACCAATGGACGGCCCGATGCATATGGGCCATGAATACTGCGGCTATGTCGTCGAGGTCGGCTCCGAGGTGCGTACCGTCAAGCCCGGCCAGTTCGTGGTGGGGTCGTTCTGTCTGTCGGACAATACCTGTCCGCATTGTGAATACGGCTTCCATTCCTCTTGTGTTCAGCGAGAGTTCATGTCCGGCGCACAAGCCCCGTTTGCCCGCGTTCCGCTGGCAGATGGGACTTTGGTCGCCACTGCCGAGGCGCCCTCGCCTGACCAGATCGTCGATCTCTTGGCGACCTCAGACGTGCTTGGCACCGGTTGGTATGCCGCACACGCTGCTGGCGTGCGATCAGGATCGACCGTTGTGGTGGTGGGGGATGGGGCTGTTGGATTGATGGGTGTGCTTGCGGCCAAGGAAATGGGCGCTGCGCGGATCATCGCGATGAGCCGGCATGAAACCCGCCAGAAATTGGCAATCGACTATGGTGCGACCGATATCGTAGCCGCGCGAGGCGAAGAGGGGATCGCCCGCATCATGGAACTTACCCAAGGGATCGGTGCAGATTCGGTTCTGGAATGTGTTGGCACCAAGGACTCGATGGATCAGGCAATCGCCGTAACGCGGCCGGGCGGAAGCCTTGGCTATGTTGGTGTGCCACACGGTATCACGCTTGATGGCACGCAGATGTTCTTTGCACAACGCCGGATGCTGGGCGGCCCCGCTCCGGTGCGGCGCTTCCTTCCCGATCTGATGAACCGCGTTTTGTCGGGCAAGATAAAACCCGGCAGGGTCTTTGATCTTGACCTGCCCCTTATGCAAGTGGCGGAAGGATACAAGGCGATGGACGAACGCCGCGCGATCAAGGTTCTGCTTCGCGTGGATGCCTGACGCGGCATCCAGAAGGCAACCGCCCTGCCGGAACGCCGTGCGCTTCGGCAGGACTCTTTACGCGCAACGCATTGACGTCGTTGTCACTGAAGAGGCTGCGCCAGCGGATCGTCAGCAGAACGTTGAGGGGCTTTTGCAGGTCTGCAGCGGCAGAGGCGGCGGCGATGAAGGTCGCTTGAGTGCTGATCGGCAGATCAGCCGTCGCCATCAGGGTTGGCGATTTGCGGACATACGGCAAATGCGTCCCGAGTGCCTCTATATGGGGCTGTTTCCGCAAAGGCGGCGCGATCTGACGGAACAATGGTTGAGATATGTAGCAGGCGCTCGTCAGACACATTGATTGACTCGAAAGGTGCCTGCAATCATGACGTCTGACCAACCGCATCAGATGTTTCGGCGTCCAATGGCAGAGCCAGATGACCGAAAGTAAATGCAGTAAGGTCCACGTGGAGACGAGTTAATGCACGACCGAGACAAGATTGATCGGTTAAATCAGTTGGTGGATGATCTGTTCTCACCGACCGAACCAAAGTACGCTGGTCAGGAGCATCCACCTTTCGCTATTTCTCAGGTTGCCCTTCACAAAACCAAGCATGAATTCTTGGGCGAACTGAAAATTATAGAAGGCACCGTAAAGCACCTGAACGCAGTTCTGAAATTGATCGACGATGGAGACGGCGGGACGGCCCCCAAGAAAGCTCGAATCCAGGAAGATGTGGACATGGCAATTCGCAACGGGACTCGGCGCTGAAGACTTCGCGGCGGTTCATCGCGGGATCTGGCCATTCAGAACATTCGAGAAACTGGTTTCTTTGAAGGTTCCCGCGAAATCTTACGGGATATGGTTCTCGCCTATCAGGCAATCTTGGAACAACTGACTGCTCAAGAGGAAATGTTCTGGAGCATGTCACATCGCCCACCAGACCATTTTGCCCACATCATCGCCCTTCGCTTTGCGCGTTTGTTCCATCGGTACACTGGCAATAGACCTACCCTTGGCACATCCAGTCAGGGTGGTCACTCATCGACCAAATTCGGCCTCGTTTTGGAGGAAATATTCAGAATCTTGGAGATAAAGCGGGACATAAGGCTGCCAGCCGAGCGGGCAATCGCCCAATTCGACAAGGAGCGCCGGGAGCAAGAGGAAAGGGATGCGAAAGAGTATTCTCGCCAATTTTCAATGGGTGTATACCGAGAAGGCCTCGTTAAACCACCGGTGGAAGGCCCAGCCAAAATGCCACTGACACCCAAGTAAGTCACCTCGTCCGCGACCTTACCGCATTCACCTACAACTTTCTGGAGGCATCCGGTCGCCCTAGCCTTTGCTCAAACGGAGCTAAAAGGATCGAAAAATGCCAGACCTCTTTGAGGCTTTGTTGCGCAAATCCCCTGAAGGTCGGAGTGCCCCTTCCCTTGGACAGACCTATCCTGCGCGTTGCGTAACGGGTGTTCCGAGTGCGGTGAAGCGG